>Ga0214543_1003230_pt1 | contig 31808 bp, 9 predicted proteins | sample CNSS2metaG_FD_160094 | JGI IMG/M metagenome (GOLD analysis project Ga0214543, IMG submission 160094) | Root nodule microbial communities from cowpea collected in UCLA plant growth center, Los Angeles, California, USA - CNSS2 | ecosystem: Host-associated > Plants > Roots > Nodule | place: USA... | reverse complement strand
ATTTATATATTTATTTATTAAATATATATATATATATATATATATATATATATATATATATATATATATTGTTTTAAGTTAAATTTTTTAGAAAAATATACTTGTTGTGTTTATTAAATTATATAAAAAATACAATAAATAATTGTGATTCAACAATTTATTTATCTAATCACCCAAATTAAAATGGTTAACTTTATTTTCTAAGCATAATTTCAATTCAAATGTAAATAATTGAAATTAAGAGAATTTATTGATGTTTGAACTTTTACGTGAAAAGTTGTTTTACAGATAAAGTAATAAAAATAATTATTTTGAAAGTATTAAATAAAAGTAACACAATTTATTTTCTACAACAACAAGTGTTACCACCGACGAAAGGAATGCAATCACCACCACTCTTATAACCAATGAACAAACAATATTTTTGACAACCATCTTCTTTTATGCATATTCCTCCTCCTTCTTTACACATTAATCCAGAAGATGTTTCTTTGAATCTGCTTTCACTTGAGATATATGCATACAAAATCTTGTTACAAATTATATCTAAATCAAACTTTTTTTTTATTTGTTTAACAATTTTATTTTTTTAATTTAATAATATATCTCATTTTATTCATATAAAGTGTTAGGATGAAAAAACTTAATTACAACTAAAACACATACTAAACAAAAATATAAATGAGTTGATTACCTGATGTTAAGAGAAAAGCAATACAAAAAAATTGGAAGAATAACATCTTCATACTCATTCTTAGAATTATGTTTGAGCTTCTTTAGCTTTTGAGATAGATTTGTATGTATTTAAATGCAAGAGAAAGAGAATAGAGCATGTATATATATACACATAGATACACAAATGTTAAACTCTATAATATTATTTTATTTGCTTAAAGTAGAAAATAATATATTTAATAAATATATAGTGTGATTTTAAAACTCAAAATACATCACTTTCGCTGACATTATTAAACCTAATTATATATTACCTTTAAAAAACTTTTTAAATAACTTTCACTAACCAATTTATTTTGAAAAATAGGTATTAAGTCTAAAGAAGAAAATATTTATATTTATACTAAATAGCATATTTGTATTTATATATTGTTAATTATTATTTAAATACATAACTATTACGTAAATATTTTAGACAATATTTAAATAAGTTTGTGTATGAGTAATTTCAAAGAAATAAAACAAGATAAAAAATTAGAATTCATTTTTCTATATATTTAATCTCTCTCTCTCTCTCTCTCTCTCTCTATATATATATATATATATATATATATATATATATATAAATTGTTTTTAGTGCTAATAAATTAAGAAACAAAACTCTAAAAGTAACTTTAGTTCTCTCCGTCTCATAATGAAAAATAGTTTTTGCTTAACTCGATGGATTTTTATTTTTTTTAATTTTGTTCATCAAAAATATGTAAGAAAATTGAGACATAAATATGTATCTAAATTGATCTTGATTTTAATTTTTGAGCAACGTGAGAGCATTAAATATATAGAAAGAAAAATATTTATTAATTTTTTTGGTATTAATTTTTAGTTTTTATTATTAATTGTAGTTATTTCATCGTCAATATAGCTAACAAAAAAAAAAAATATAATAATATTTTTTTTATAATATATATATATATATATATATATATATATATATATATATATATATATATATACTTTAAATTTACAATTTGTTTGTTAATGTATATGAATGATGATTTTATTGCTGTTATATATAGAAGCACTTCGTAAAGATTAAAATCGGACACAATCATATTTGTAAGAGAATATAGAAAATATGTTAAAGTTTTGTTTATATTATGTTTTCTGAATTAAACGTGTAAGGTTGATGTATTGTTATGTTAAAGTTTTGTTAATATTATATTTTCTGAATTTATTTGAAAGTCATCCAAATTTATTTTATGCTGAAATTTGATCTCGTTGGCCTCGACAAAATATTTGTCAAATTCTATGGTGTTAGCCCTATCAAAAATCTAATCCATATCCATTTTGGATCCAAATAATGGATATGGATCCAAATTTGTGTCCATAGGGCTGACACCAAGGAATTTGACAGATTTGGCCGAATACTTCCAAATTTTGTCCAAGACCAACTGGGTCAAATATCGATCGGGACCGACTTGACAAAATTTGGCCTAATTTGGCAAAATTTTGTATAGGGTCACGCCAACTCAATCAAATACGACTAAATTTGGGCTAGTCCGTCTCAACCTTTAGCCTAACCTAACAAAAAATATAAAGTGAAAATTTGGATTGGATATTTTGGATTATCCATTTTGAAAATTTAGATTTTGAGAATGGATATCCAATCCATAAAATATATAAAATGTAGATTAGATTGATATCCAGATCCAATAAAATGGATTTTAAATGAATTGAATTTTTAATAGAATGAATATTAAATGGATTGGATCATAGAAAAAATGGATTGGATTATAAAAATTGAATTTTTTGTCCACCCTTAATAGGAGTGTTGGCAAAGGGGCAAATTTATATAATGCATAATTTTAAAATATTCAAAAACAAATCTCAATCTAGAATATGTGAACACCGCTTCAAGTTATTGTTCACAGGAGTGACTTCTGTACGAGCACAACCCATTACCAATATTTCCAACTTCAAAAGTATAAAAGAGATTTTTTAGAGGAATTACTATATTGAATTGTTGATTGGTATACACATCCACTTGCATTTGTATTTTTTACCTTTTTGAATTGCTACCTCTATTCACTTGCATTAACAAGTCTAAAGTTTTACAATATTAATGAAGTTGGGTTTAACAACGTTTAATGTTAATTTAATAACATCTCTTGCTGTTGCAAACATGTTTTCGTTGCAAAAGTGCTTCCATCTACTTCTATCAGGCCATTTAATTTTGCAAGGCTGGTTTACAAAATCTTCAATTGATATAAGGTAGTTCATTTGGTAGCAAAGGTAGAATCCAAGTAATGCGTTCAAATATATAACTATTACGACTAACATAAAACAAACAAAATAGAAACATAAGAAAATACCGATAATGTACCAATGAGGATGATCTAACATCATAACTACTTAATGTTTTCTCCATATTAAGCTGAAAATTCCTTGGAAGTGGATCAATGAACAATACTAATTTGTCAAACACAAGATTTTGTTACAAAACAACTTAAAGACATCTTCCAACACAATGTACCACTGTTTAAAATTAAACAACATATAACAAAATTATAAACCAACAATCATAAATGGACATAACTTCACTACAAAGGATTTTAAAAAAAAATTGATGAACACAAAGACTCAACAAACAAAACAAAATCTCTTGAAATAGGATATTCAATTTCATGTTAATCCAAAGTAAAAACCCACAGTTTAAAATTTCTATCACCATTGAACAACGTACATGCATAATAAACTTCATTCAAATTATAAAAGCTTAATATCTTATAGGAACCACAAAATTTCTTCTCAACAATCAAGGACTCTTCAAACTCAATGTTTAGTACATTGCCTTTCGGATCACGAAAGAAGTTCACCCGCATAAGTGAAGAATCCCTCCAATCAATAAAAAATTCTTCTTTGGAAATAAAGAAATTCCTATAAAATAGATTTGAGAAACCCAATAATCAATATTGTATTGTTGGTCTACTAAAATTATTCAAAACATATTTAAACAATATATATATATGCTAAATTATCATAAAATAACCAACATATTAACATAAATATTAAAATAATACTATTTAATTTAATTTAATTTGTTATATAAAAAATACTCATAATAATTTTTTTCTTTTTCATGTTTTCAATTTATTAATTAAAATTACATGTTTATAACTACACATAATTATAAAAAAAAGTTATAAATACATTATTATTAAAAACTCAAAAATAATTATATTCATTTAAAATACAAATAAAAAAATCGTATGCATGGTCTAATACTAGTTGAAGGGAGTAACAGCTAATATATTATAATTGTACACTAGAAGCAAATGTCTCATCAACAACCAATTTTATTGACTAAGAGTTGTTAGTTATTATAGTGATCGATTTAGATACCAATTTACAAAATAAAAAATTATTGATTACTAGAATTGTCACTATTATGAATAAAAAGTTATAATTAGTCACACTACTAAAAAAACTCATATTTCCTGTCAATTTTGTTTTGAAAATTTTTTCATAGAAAATACTTAAATTTTGTTGTGAAAAAAAAATTGCAAGAAATTGCTACCATTTTTTTTGCAAAATATTTTTATAAAACACTTTTCGCACATAATTTTGTAAGATATATTTGCAAATTTTATAATTTTGTAGGAAATGATTATTCACGAAGGAATTACCTACCAATTAAGATTCTTAGAAAAAATTGCAGGAAAATGTCTTTTATTGCAAAAATTTTTAACAAATTTGCAAGAAAAATCCCATGTAATATGAGAATTTCTAGTAGTGTCACTAATTAATTATACACTAATTTAGAAACCAATTTATTTGGTAGCAAAAATCTTGATAACTAATTTCCTTTAGTAGCTAAAAAGTTTAGAAATCAATTTAGAGACCACTTTTAATTTTTTATTTATAATAATAATTAATTTATAACAATTGATTTTTTATTTTATAAATTAGTATTTAAATTGATCTAGAATGAATAACAACTTTTTTGTTAATTAAGCACTTTTATGTAGTGATAACTTCAATTCCATAATATAAAGATAAAATAATATTATAAATTATTAAAATATGCAAGTATAAATGAACTAAGAACATTACTATACTAGAATTTTAATTACTTTAAAGTTAATCTTTTTATAAGAACGAATGTTTTTGTTTTTCAAAAACAATAACATTATTGTTTCTTTCACATTTAGTTATGTTTAATGGAATCAAAGTACAAATACGCATGGTTGGTTATATATATATATATATATAAGTGAAATTATGAAAAGATATAACCTATTTTAAATTTTCAATATTTTCATTTTAAAATTATTAATAAGTATTATACCATAACAATTTATAAACTTTATTTGAAAGATAAGATTTTTTATTATTTATAGTGACTCTGCGGCGATTACTGTAGAACCAAATACGACTTTTTCTTCTCAAAAAAAGTTAATGTTAGAGTTAATGTATCTAGACATAAATTTTGTCTCATCATTTCTTAATGTATCTATACACTTGAAGTTGTTTAAGGAAATCAATGACGAGGGATTTGTTATCTTGAAACTTCACTATGTGATTACACCTAGGATTATTAATGTTATTAATATGTTAAACAATCTACTAATGAAAGTTAAGTTTTAATTTTATTTCTTATTAATTAAGGATCTTGCATATCCTCATGAAATAAGTTTTTAATGTGAATGTGTGAAATTGAACATTTGTTTGAAGTGGAATATAATATATTTAACATAAAAAAATGTAAATTGAGTAATTATCGGTTGTTATATTATAGAATTTCTATAAATGGATAAAAAAAAGTTGTTGGGCATTGGTTTGATCTGAAAGCAACAAGTTGAAATTTAAAAGCGTGGAGAGCGTTTGAATTCAACTTTGTGGCATACTAATATGACTAAAGGAAAGTACTAAGCAACTAGTTATGTCCAGTTTCACTTATAGATTACAAAAACGTGATAAACATGATTCATTTATTCTTATGTCATTGCACTGACACCCTTCATTGAGATCTCGTATAGATTAAAATAAAGATAAATTTATAATATATTATTGACTGTAAGTCTTATTTTATAAGTTTATTCTTTTAAAATTAAATTAGATTCATTTTTTAAGATGTTATAATTCTTTAAAATATTTTTTAACTGTTTGTTTTGTTGAAGTTATCATACCATGGTCTATTTATTAAATTTTAGGTATTTAAAAATTTGAATAAAAAGTAGTATTGTAATTTCTTATAAGTTGACTCGTAATGTTTTCATATTTATTGGATATTTTTGTTTTTTCTATTCAGCTTTTTATTTTCTTTTCTTCTTTATCTTCTGTTTTCCTTTTTCATTTTTTTCATAATAGTATTTGTGCAATATAATATTGGGTTAAATATGTTTTTGTCTCTCAAGTTTCAGTGAATTTTGGAATTAGTCCCTCTTCGAAATTTTATACCAATTTAGTCATTCATCCTTATAAATGAGTAAATTTATAAATGAGTGAATTTAGTTTTTCTTACTAAAATTTGTTAAGTTTATTTGACATTTTGAGCGCATTTTTATTATAATATTTAAATTAACATTAAAGCGAAAATGTGTCAAATGGCATAAACAATTCAAATACTATAATGAAATACGTTTGAAACGTCAAATAAACTTAACAAAATTTAGTTAGAAAGACTAAATTCACGTATTTTTAAAAATAAAAAACTAAATTAATCAAAAATTTAAAAAAGAAACTAATTTTAAATTTCACTTAAACTTGAAGGAAGAAAACATATTTAACCTTACAATATTATATATATATATATATATATATATATATATATATATATGACAGATAATACTATTATATGATAAAAATGATGTAATAGGAATATAGTGTCTAGACAAATGGTTAATAGAAGTTCGTCATTACTTTTAGTTTTATTCGAATATAAAAGTTGTGTAAAATTTCTATTTTAATAATTGTTTTCTAAAATTTTTGAAATAATTATTTTCAGATAACAATTATTTTTTTCATTTTTATAATTTAAGATTTGAAATTGTATATAATATAGACATACTTCTATGCAAAAGGTTCTATAAAATTGTAATGTTAAGCTATTTCCTATTACATTGAAAGCAAAAAAAAAAAGTCTGTGTCTTTATTAGATAACAGTGACAAGAGAGTAAAATAAAAATAAGAGATAAAGAAAGTGAGAAAAGGTAAAGGAATAATTGAACAGTGAAAAGATAATGCGAAAGAGATCAAAAGTCACACATACGACAGTAACCACGCCGCATACGACATTAACCACGCGGATCAAACTGTATCATGGAAGTAACATAGAAGTCTCCAATTTGTATTGTTCTTTCCTTTTTTATTTCTTAATTATTTTGGTAAAGTTGTATTATTCTTATAATAAAAATAATATTTTATTTTTTATAAAATTATAATTATTTAATCTTCTATTACCATACTACTTATTCTCTTTGTTTTAATCAATTTATTTAAAAATATTTTTTTCTCTCTTGCCTTTGACATTCCTACCATGTATTTGCCTAGTTGGAACCCTCTTCAATGTTGACCTCACCCGATAAAATAATACAATGGGAGCCAACACAACTTTTTTTTTTTTCTTTTGTAAATAGCCAATTTTGGTTTTCTGAAAGTGTAAAGCATGTTGACCCTAATCCCTGTTGTTTTAATGAAAAGTGGATTTTTAATAATAATATTTTTTCAATATTTTCATGGTTTTACACCTTTCCTTGTTATTAAAGGAATATTTCTGAAGTAATATAAATATTAAAATTTAAGTAAATTATTATTATACTTATGTCAACATTAAGGTAGTGTTTGGATTGGAGAATGATGTGAGGGAAAGTGAGTGGATGAATAGGAAGGATGGAGGGAGAATTTATGGAGTTGTTTGGATTAAAAAATTTTAAAAAATTAATGAAAATATTTGAGGGAAAAGATTTTGAATGACATAATGAGTGTTATGATTAAGAAAATGTTTTAATTCATAACACATTTTATAAATTTTTTGCTACGCCCATAAATTGAAGTTTGTCATGCTCGTGAAGATTTAACAAAACATTAAAACAACCAAAGTACATACATAAGTTACTTTTCTTTCTTTTTTAAAGCTTTTAGTGTGTAAGAAACAAAATATATTTCACCTGTGGAATTGTATTTAACAATTCATATCAAAATTCCTAGATATTATAAAAACATGGTAAAAAATAAACTTTCGGGTAATATTTAGATCCCTCATATTTTTTTTATGTCAAATTGAATACTAATAAAAACCTAGTTAAATCATGATATAATTAAAGTACGTTAGATTATTAAAAAAAAGAAGTTAATATTATTTAATCAATAGCTTTCATAAAATATGGATTTGGAAGCATCTTGCTGGCAAAATTAGAAACTATTTAAGTCATATTTACATTTTAAAACACCATCGAATCTAATATGAGATCGATGAATGATGTCAAACTCGTATTACTTTTCAACAAGTTTAGGAATTGTTTGAATTTATAAGAAAGTCATTCGTAATATAAAAAATACATTTTTGTTTTGAACAAGGTAATATAATTCTTATTTATAAATATATTATTTAATTAGCAATAACTAATAGATAAAATAAAAGGACGAGATATTAAAGATGTTTATAAAATGTCAGTAGATAAAACATATAAATATCGATCTATGCTTTGGAAATTAGCTTTCCATTTCTAAAAATTAATCTTACAAAAATAAAACTGTTCCCACATAATAAATACTATATTGTGATGCAATTTATGATTTTTTCAAACTTTGAACATTACAAAATGCTATCTAAATACATTGTTTCCTGAAATCTGTACAAAACAAAGATAATATGGTATAGTATGTTACAGTAGATTTGTACGTACAAAAATTACTTTCTACCAACACTTCCAACTATAGTTTTTAGAAAATAGTTTCGTACATGCTTCTTTTAAGATCACACCTAATCATATTATTTAAGAAATTGATATGGAATTGCAATAGATATTTTTCTATTTCTAACATAAAATTAGGAATTATGTTATTCTTAATTTAACTTAATATTATCTTTATTTTTTTAAAATGAAAAATTATTTCTAATTCAAAAGTAAAATAAATATATGTATCAAAACAAAGAATTTAATCAAAAAGTTGTCGCATTTAATTTTAAATTATTTTTTATCACCTACCAAATACCCTAAATTTCTTTAATTTTCTATCAAATACTTTGAATATTATTTTGAATATTATATTTAAGGATCTCTTCAATCGTTGATGATATGAAAAATCTTTATGAAAATTAAATTTCAAAAACAAAACTCAATTGCCAATTAAAACTTTAAGAAAAAGGAAAAAATCACAATAAAATGAATTTTAAGTATAATTAAATTTCACAAAATTAATAAGTTTGGATATATTTGTATATTTTAAATTAGTCTTATCATTAATCGATCTAAAATTTTTAATTCACTCTCTCATAATAAGATATATAAAATTTGTGTATAAAATTAAATATTTATAAATGATTCGATAACAGATGAAATAATATATTCAATAAATAATTAATTTTGTTAGAATAAATTTTAAATTATAATTCTGATATTATATTAAAAAGGTGAACTAATTCAATATTATAAAACATATGAGATAATTAGATAAGGTTTTGGATTCAATTATATATACTAATGGACTTTTCCTCTAAACTGGTTTATCCTAAAGTTATCAAAGAAGAGAAGGTAGTAAAAGTAGGAAAATAAAAATAAAATTTTGTAATAGTGGGGAATATTCTCTGTAGCCAACAACCAGGAGGATGTATAAATATGCGAAGATAGACCTGTTATTGACCCCAATGTTTCTTCCTTTCACAATCTAAACTTGTTGAAGCTTCATCTTCTGAACCTACCCTTCAAAACCGAAAAGTTCTCCGACAGAGACAAAGGGAACGAGAAAGAGAAAGGTCGGAGCAGGAGAAGAATGTGGCACATGTTGGTGTTGGACGAGGAACAGAAGGAACTGGGTCGGCGACAAGCTCCAGGATCATGCCCTTATTGTGATGGCAAGGTTGAAGCCATGGATGTTGAGATCCAGTGGAAATTTTGCTTCTTGCCCATGTGCTTCAAGATCAAGAGGAAGTTCTTCTGCACTTCTTGTGCCAGACGTTTAGAATTATACTTTTGAACCACTTCTTATTATTCTTATTATCATCATCATCATTTTATATATATAACCCTCAAGCTTCTGTTTTCCCTTGTTGAATATTCTGAGATTTTGACCAAGGTTTTCATATGTAAATGGATTTATCTATGTTTAATTGTGTACCCTTTTCCCCCTTCTTCTTGTAAACTGATCTTCATCCTGTTGAGCAATGAAAGTTCTTTTTCTTTTTCTTCTTTACTTTTTGTTTGCTTTAATTTTTGAGTCTGAACCCATCACTGGGAAGATGGAAGTGCTTTTCTCATATTATATTGATCTTGTTCGAATAGTGATTTCTGGTAACTGAATGATTATTCAATGGTAATTTTCTTCAATTTTGTTCTGGGAGGAGACACTGCTTAAAAATTGCTGTGCTATAAATTTGTTGATGAGTTTTGTTTAGTTTGAAAAAGAAAACATGTTTGGCTTTAAATTGAAACACACTTTTTTGTTATCTGTGCATGAGGGTTTGATTTGATGGCTCAACAGCTATGGTACATCCTATTGGTCCCAATTAAACTTTTATTTATTTATTTTTAATTTTTATTGTTAATTTTTTTTTAATAAAATAAAGATTAAATATTTTTTTAATTTAATTTGTAGTGAATTTTAGAATTAGTTAATTTTGAAATTTTAGATGAATTTAATCTTTTATATTTTAAAATATGTGAATTTAGTCTTTTTTAATCAAATTTTATTAAATTTATTTGATATTTTATTTGACATTTTAAACATAATATAAATAATTCAAATACGTGTGAAAAATTAAATAAATTTATTAAAATTTAATTTAATGGACTAAATTTACGTTTTTGAAAAAGTAAAAAAATTAAATTAATCTAAAATTTTTAAAAAAAGTTAATTCAAATTTTTTTAAAAATTAGAAAACTAAAAATATATTTAATTCATGAAATAAAATAAAATAATATAATATAATATAATATAATATAATGTTTTGAAAGTAGGCTAAAACCGTAGATGATATTTGAATCATGATTGAATATTTTTAGCAGTCATTTCCAGAGGTCCATCATGTCTGCTCCTTCTGATCTGAGAGAGCATCTTCATCTTCAGTGATTGATGAGACGCAATTGACGCCAATTTATTAGGGTTATATAACAATAATTAACAACGGCACAAAACGTAAATAAATACAGTTTTTAATTTAACAATAATATCATCTAATTTAGACTAATTATGAAATGTTATGTTTCTAACGGACGAATATTTCTTTTTTTTATTCGAGTGAGTCATATAGTTATTAGTGTAGGATTATTATTAATGATAGAATACAATTTATAAATACTTATTGAAACGTACACTCAAGTGTAAAATCTAATTAAACCGAAAGAAGTCTACATTGATAAATCTATGTGCATTCCACGTAAACATACAAAATGTTTATTTTTCATCGCAATTTTGTCTTACATTTATATTGTGACTGCTTTGATTAATGGACATTCTAAAAGGTTTTGGCGTTAACGAGAATATTCATATTAAATTATCTATTTAATTATTCGTTTGATTCTTAATTTTATTGAAGAGTGTATCTCTATTTATTTTTTTAATTTGGTCTTGACTTTTCAAAATCAATTCAATTTAATTTTATTATCGGTGTTAAAATAAGTGTCACATATAAATTAATTTATTTTTTTGTTTTTTTTTCTTTTAATTTTGTCCATGTGACATAGTAGTAATCATGTAATATGGTAAAACAAAATCTCAATTTAATTTTTATATTTATTATTTTGAATTAATTTAATCTTAATTTTTTAAAAAATAAAATAATATTATTTCTATTTAAATTGAAACAATTTTTTTTTTATAAATTTTATGTTCTTTAACATTTTATACGCCATTAAAAGAAAAAACCAAATTGAATAACTCTTAAAAAAATTAGAACCAAATTAAATTAATTAAAAAAATCAAAATCAAATTAAAATAAAAGAAAAAAAGAAAAAAAAACTGAGGAAACAAACAAGAAAAAAATAATTAAATCTAAATTATATATTACCGAATTGGCCACATATGTAAAGTTACTTATCTTAACATTTGGATTATTTACATTTATTTCCAAATTTGTTTTTAACACTCAAAAAACTTTGTGGATAATCTTTTATTTATTTATGATTAACGTCGACTTCATTGTATTTTTAATCCACGAAAAGAGAAAAGTCACCCATAAATTTATATGACTAGAGAAATGTTGGATCTAAAGAACATATTTTTGACTTGTTCAGTTTATTGTTAATTTGTTGGATTTAGGTAACGAAAGTAAAAGAACTAAAAAAAAGGAAAAGAAAAAAAAAGATGATTTTTAAATATTTTTAGTTTAACAAATATTTTTATAAGATAAAAAAATAGAAGAAAAGCATATACATAAAATTATATAAATATTTTAATTATTTTATGAATTCAAACATTTCGAAATTAGGTTTTATTAAAAAGATTTCTTCTATTAAGAGTTTAATTTTTCTTTTTATCTAAATACATCGTTTTGAATTTTATCGTCAATTACATGATTTGTCCGTTATTTTGTTTTTTCGTTTCAAATTCATTGATCAACGTGTGTTTTCTCTCTAATATCCTTCAACACACTGATAAGGATTGGAGGAGATCGAAAATAAAAAATATTTTAAATCATCAATAGATTTTTTTTTTCAATAAAAATTTAATTAAGAATATTTATAATTTATTTAAAACTTAATTAAATATATTTTTAAATATAAAAATAAAAATAATTTAGTCTTTAATTTCATTAAACAACTTTCCTATTCTTTTATCTTTAACCTCGTTTTTCTATTGTTCCCTTTTTTATTTCATTCTTTTTATAGTTTCAAAAGAACAAAAAACATTCAACACACAAAATGGATATATATAAACATATATTAGTTAGGAAAACAAATTTATAGAGTTGAATTAAATATAAAAATACTTTTTAAGATGGTGTGAGAATTCTGAAACAACTATCCAACTACTACAACCACTTACATGTTTTTAATCTAAGTATTCAATCTGATGTTGAAATTTTTCAAAGCAATTCCTTGTAATGGGATCACAACAAGTACGAGAAGAATGTAGGTTGAAATAAGTATGGTAAGAAAAAAATTCAACAAGAAAGTAATTTGATTTTAGAATTTTTAATTTGTTGAACGTAGAAAGAAGAGAATTAAGACGAAGCCCAAAAACAAGATGATGAGGAACTTGACTTTTACCCGTCCGTGTGCTTTTCATGGTAATCACAAAATCCAAAAACCTCATTTCATAATTATGTGGCTGTTCTAGTATCAACTTCCAATCAAATTCATTTTTATATTTAAACCGTTATTTCTTTTGAAACTTAAATTTTTGTTATGATTTTATTTTAAAAAAGTTTATTTCAGAGTTAGAAAGAAAAAAAAATGTTGATTAAATTCAAAAGCTTATATATATATATATATATATATATATATATATATATATATATATATATATATATATATATATATATATAAGGAGTACTTATTCTCACTTAACTATAAAAGGAGTGAAGGCTTATAGAGACTAGGGATAGAACAAAGCACGGGTGTGTGTGAGTGGAGTTTGACTATTTTATCTTGATTTTTTAAATAAAAACTCATGTTTGTTCTCAAACTCAATGCATACAAAATTTTTGTAAGATCATCATCTCCATCATAAAACAAAGTATACACAACCGTCCATTTATATTCCAAATATTCCTTAAATAATGTGTTAAAAAAGTTTATAAAATAAAAATGATATTATCAAATATTCAATATAAAAAGGATATACATATTATTTTTTTCAATATTAAGTGTTAAGAAACAAGTTATAATTATATAAATATCAAGTAAGAATATCAAATAACAAAGGAATAAATGTCAAATAATTATAGATAACAGTGAAGATGATTAAATTGTATAATAAAAATAAGTTACGAAATTAAAGACTAAATAAAAGTTAATAAAAGGTTTTTAGATTACATAATAAATTACAATTGTTATAATAGTTTAAAATAGATATGGATACGAAAATGGACATAAAAATGAAGACAATATATATATATATATATATATATATATATATATATATATATATATATATATATATATATTATTTCTCGTTCTCATATCTAATTTAAAAAATTAAATATTATCTTTGCATATACCAACTTTTAGTCAATATGAAATTTTTCATCAAAATCAAGATAAATTTTGACAATATCCATAAATATGAATTTATTTGTCATTTTTAATTGAGGAAATATATGTTAATTTAATGGATAATGAGTATTTTATGAATTTTAAAAGTAATCACAATAATTACATCATATAAAATTACTAAATATTATTAATTCGTAAAATGTCAAAATAGAAATACAAGAGTAATATTAGGATTAATTAAGTTTTAAATATTTTTTAAATATGAGTATTTTCAGCTAATTCTTTATTAGCTTCTTTTGTCTATTGAATACTCAATTTTTTTTTATATATTTTTCAATCAAATCCATGTTGTTTAAGTTTTATGGTAATAGATGATGGAGTTGTTATCTTTCCCATATTTTTGTTACTTGTGTCCACAAACTCATAAATGAAAGATTTTATAGTTAATATATAATGATATTATAGTTAATATAAAATGATAAATGCTATGTATTATTTTAAATGGAAATGTGTTGGGTAATAAGGGACCTTCGGCTCCACTCACATAAATGGGTAACAACAATAGTCTTTGATCAATATAAATAATTACAAAGAGGTCTTTGAAAAGTATGATGATATAGTTTTCTAACATGTTTTCAATTAAAACAGTACACAATAATAATACTTATCATTTGAGATTAATTGCAGCATTATTTTATATTAACCACAAAATCCTACATTTCTTACTTAGTGGACAATATAATAGTCATATCACTTGTTCCTGCAGAGAACAAATAAAATATGTCAGACACAAATATTATCTTATTCTGGTTTGCCATCTCCTCAGTAGGCTTCTTCCCAGCTGATATATCGCTTATGAGCATCTCGGAGTGGTCGATTTGGACTCGGGAGGGATTACCTGCAGAAGGAACTCCAAAACTCAAGTCAGCGAAATCTCTCAGAAAGTCAAATCTGATGATTAGGGAAGTAATGAATGCGTAACTTTAATTTGTGGGGTCCATGCATTTTATAGATTATTAATTATGTCTGGCCACGTCATGGGCTGGACCCTTGTTTGTGCTGTAGGTGGGTATGGGCCCTAGCCCAGGCCTTTAGTTCGATTATTGTGGGCCTGGTGAATTTTATTGAAACGTTCTATTTTTGCCAAGTCCTTGGTTGTTTTCGTGGAGTTATCGGCCTAGGCCGAATATCCTTTAGCGGCTTAGGTCACTATTGTTGTTTTGGTTTGTTTGGATACCCTTTAGCGGCTTAGGTCGCTATTGTTATTTTGGTTTGTTTAATCAACGTTGCTTCTCAGCGATTTAGTCCGGGTACCCTAACATGTACATGGTAACTGTTATTATTCAGCTAGGCCGACTAGGTGTGGTGCATCAGTTGATCAACAAAAAAAATTTAAAGGTGAGTACTCAATTGAAAAATAAAATATGTAGTGCTTATTAGACAATTTTTTTTAATAAATACTCAATTAAAAATATTTAAATTAACGAAGAACATAAAACTTAATTAAGGCTAAATCTTGATAGGAATACAAATATTTTTTCTTAAAAGTATTGTCAAGTAAATAGGTTGAGTGTTTATTTTTTTTAAATCTAAAAATAATTAGTTATTATATTAATTAATTTAAATATTGCTTTACAAACTAAAAAATATTTGTATCTAAATTATTTTTTATTATGAATAAAAAAAACTATAATTTGTTTGTGAATTATAGTATAAATTGATTTTTAACATTAGGGGTATAGGAAATCAGTGTACTCTAATTAAAATTAGATACTAATTTACTATCAATAACGATAAATAGCTAAAATTTTGATATAGAATATTAGAAACGAATTCACAAACAATATTATATTTTTATTCATTATAAAAATTATTTTACGTATAAAAAAAGTAGTTTATAAAATGATATCTGATGACTAATTATTTTTGTTTCCAAAATTGATTATTATTTAATATTTTCTTGTGGTAGTACTATTGACATGTTTTGTTTGTTAATCTCTAATATAAGAAATATTAATAAAGTAAATAACTGCCTAGACGTAAATTCTTTATTAAAATGTTGAAATAAAACATGTTTATGTAAAAATAAAAATTATGCATAGATTACTTAAATATAAATATTGGTAATAATAAGTGAAAGGTGCAAGGAGTGTTCAACCTTTTATTTGTTAATGTCAAATAGCAAGAATATGCTTATTATTCCATGCGTGTGCTTGTTGTTAAGGTCAACAAGAAGACCATAGAAAGTGACATTCAAGAACACAGAAATAACCAATTTTGCCTTTTATTTTCGCAGCAGATTTCATAGTTTCTTCTGTCACAAGGAATATGTTCATTCAACCATTCAACATGCACGTAAATGTCAACTTGATAATCATATTTTTCTGAATTTTATTATTTATTTTATTGATAGAAGTTTCAATAAAATCTTTTAATTTTTGAAAAGAAATATTTAAAAATATAACCAAGTTTCTCAATTTTAAAAATGCAATAACATTACCCGTTTCTACTTGGAGATTTATCGATGGAATTAATGTTTTAATTTCTCAATTTTTTTTAGATCTAAAACTTTATCAATCTTCATTATAGTCTACATAATTATTTTTTACTAAATCAATTTTGGTACCAATTAATTCAACTTGCTTCAACTAACATCCACAAATAATTTTTACTACGTGTTTATTCAAGTTCCACAAAAAACACAGTTAGGTATGAGTATGGTTCATTGAATAACCATGCGTTTTTAAGAGAGATTTGTACAACATAATAAATTCAAAACATGCTTTTTAAAGAAAGAGCACATAAAATTCAAACTACTTTGTTGTTGTATTTTCTTTATGAGGATGTCTATTGTAACCCTATTTGTATACTTTTACTGGGTTTTTACAACTTTACTTCGTTATCTTGTGTATTAATTAATTAATTAATCATGCATCAAAGAGTCTCCTAAGAGTATTTGATTAAATAAGGGTTTTCAAAAAAGTGGAACTAAAGAATAGTTAATTGAAATAAAAAAAAAAAAAAAAAAGAAAAACTAATCTTTTTTTCAAAAACAAATCTGAATTACTTTAGTTTAATTAGTAAAAACTAAACCATTATAATAGATTTTATGAAATCTGGAAAATTATTTACAAAATAATCATTTTCTACCATTTATTCTTGAAATCATTTATTTTTGTGGCTAAATATGTTTTTTTATTTTTTAAAACTATTAATTAAAATTGTATTTCATTTTTGCTTTAAAATATATGTCAATTTCATTTTTACATTTTACAAAATAACGTAAAATATCCTCTTTAGTATATATCAATTTTGAACGTTTTTTGAAGACATTTTTAGTTAATATTGATGTGAAAATATATTAAATTTTTAAACAACTCAAATGTTATATATCAATGAAACACGTTTGAAAATATTTGGTTATGTGTTTTACTCATACTCTTGATTCTAACATTGGCAAACTCTCTCCTAAATGTAATAAAGTGTGTTTTCTTATAACACTCATTATAGAAAGAAAAAAAAGGCATACATATTATTCTCTCATTCTTGTAGGGGTTTCATCTTTATTTTTGGAAACGATCTTTTGTAAAAAATAAAGGACACACTCAATTTGAGGCATTATATGATGAAAAGAGAGTATACTCTCCCATCGATAAATTTCCACATTTGATATTTGTTTATTTGTCGGAATAACATATTGAAATTATAATTATTTTTATTAAGCCATTTTTTTTTTTCAAAAAAATTTCAAATTCTAAATCGCAAAATTTCAAAAAAAAAATCAATTTATATATATATATATATATATATATATATTCATTAATTAATTTATTAAGATTTTAATAATCGTTAATATAAATTTTTATTACTAACAAAACTCATATTTCCTCTTAGTTTTGTTTTGAATTTTTTTATAAGAAATACTTACAAATTTTGTTATGAAAAAGAAAATTGGAGGAAATTATTGTCAATTATTTTGTAAAATATTTTGTATAAAATATTTTTTCAACAAATTTTGTAGCAAAATATTTACAAATTTTATAATTTTGTAGAAAATAATTACCTATAAAAAAATTACTTGTCAACTAAAATTTTTAGAAAAAATAATAAAAAAAGTTTTTTTTTGTAACAAATTTAAAAGAAAATTCTCATGTAATATAAAAAGTTTTAGTAGTGTTTAATCATTATAATAATAAACTTGGATTATTTATTATGTTCGTTTAAATCTATTAAATTAAAAAATATAAATATAAATTGAAAATTGCATAAAATATTAAAAAAATGGATAAGGAGGTTTTTTAGATAATATTCTCACTTTTTATTTTCTTAAAAAAAATGCATAGTTTGTAATAAAAGTGATTATATTATTATAATAGGACAGCTTCTTCCCGTGCAGGTGTTATCTGATTCATATATGGATTCGATCCATCTTGCAAACTGTGAAAACAGTAAACTTTCAAATATACAGGGAAAGGATAAAAGCCTAAGAAATTAATTTCAATTTACTAAATTAATTTCAAATTACTAATGATATAAATTTCTTTATATTGTTATTATGTACTTATAAATTATAATATGCGGTGAAACTCATAATTATGTTAAAATTGTATGTAAAACAATCTCAATTTAATTTAACCAGCACTATAACAAAATAATATATCATCATTTCAAGAAATCATGCTTAAGAAAGTACACAAACTTAAAATATAGTTAACAAAAAGTTTAAGACAACAAAACCCTAATGCATCATTGATCATTCTAGTGAAGAATCGATGTTACGAACGGAACGGAAGAAAGCTAACACATCATGTGGTGTTTGAGCTCTTCCATTGTCACCAGCATCAGATATTATAGACTCACCAATCACCCTTTTGCTCACTGTTTCACCCTTTGATCCATTTTCTTCCTTGTTACTATTCTTATTCTTTGATCCTCTTTTCATCTCTTCTTCCTCTCTCTTCTCCTTCTGTGCCTCCATAACCATAACCTTACTGTGTCTGTGTATGTGGGGTTGGGAAAAGACAATCTGTGACTACACATGTCAAATCTTTGAACTTCAACACAACAATTTATGGGCACACCTTCGCAATATGACAAACAACGTAATTATCTTCTAGGATGTTAAAGGATGATTTGTGGTTACACTTGTCGTGTGTTTGAGAAGGAACTGCTACGTGTCCTTCTATGATACCATCTCACACTGAAACTATAACATGACAAAATCGAAATTATGAGAATCAGGAATGATGATGCCGACGCATGTGACAGAAGCAAACCAGAACGTTAATCTTCTTAATGTTGCTGCATCACTGCAAAACCTACATTATACACGGGTGCCAAAAATGGGCGGGGCCGAGTTCGCCCGCACTTAAAACGGATGATAAATTGTGATCCGTCCTGTCACAATACGGATCAACCGATTTACTATTTTTTGTTTTATATTTTTTACTTTTAAAAAAAAAAATTATATACACACACAAATAAATATTTAAATTATATAAACATTTTTTAAACTTATTATTTTATACTTTTAAATAAGTTAAAATAATTATTATATCTTTAAATTATATTATTTTATTATATTAATAATTAGAAATTAAATTTATAAGTATTAATTATTTAAATTATAATAATATTGTATATTTATAATTTTACAAAAATTTAATATAAAAAATTTAATTTTTTATATTATTATTATTTTAATTTTTAAATTAAAAAAAATAAAAATAAAACGGATTATCGAGTCAGATGCAGACTAACCTACTTTTGATATGCTAATTTGGCGGGTTAGATGGAAGAGGTGGGCCAAAGCAAAATAGTGGATGAAAATTTAATCCATTATACTTCGTTTTGACACGTTGATGGATTGACCCTCGGATCTCACAGTCCATTTTGACACCTATGTTAATTTTGCAAAATAAATTTATATTTGATCATGAATCATAATGTGATTGCTCTCCTAAAAAAAGGATTCATATATAAATAATTACAAATATTATTTTCAAGTTGATTTTGTAAGGTTGAATTATGTTTATAATTCTTAAAATGATATCAACATTATTCAAAGTTTATGATAATCGGTGGCGGACCTTAGAAGGTCCCTAGGGGGCCACGGCCCCCAAGATTTTTTTTTTAAATTGATTTTTTTTTATAAAATATAATATTTAATATTAATAAATAATAAAATAAAAAATTAAACATAATAAAGAATAATAAAATTTATTGAGATATTTTTTTGTTCTTTTCCATTTTAAATTTCTCATGTATTATATTCGGTCATTACTTTTGTATCTCTTCTTTTGTTTTTTGTTTTAAAAAATAATTAGAAAGTTAGATATAAATTCATTATCTCGCTCTTAGTTCTCATCCGTTCTCTTTTAAGATAAAAAATGGTAACTATCTCCCTTCTTCTAATAGAAAAATATTAGTTTGATATTTAGTTATTTTTTTATCTTATAGGTTTTTGTATATTTTTTTTTATGAATATGAAAAAAAAAGTTATGTACTATATGTATTTTCATAACCATTTCTTAAATGTGACTTGATTAGCATATTTTTTTAGTAATTACTTCTCTCAATTTTTGATTAGATTTTAATAAATTATTTTTTAGTCTTAATTTTTTAAAAAAATAGGTATATTGATGAAAATAAAATAATAGATTCATTTTTTTGTGAAGTGATAAAAGGGAAGATATTGTTGAAGATAAAAATAATACAAATTTACTTCTTCACCTCTTCTCAAACATGATACTAGGAATTCAATTGTTGAATTAGAGAACCATTTCTTAAAATTCAAAGATTCATAAATGGAAAGTTTTATATTAATTCTTTTGAATTTTAGGCAGAATGTCTCATATTAATTATTTGAAACTTATTATAAGAAAACATGTTCAAATATGGAAATATCCAGAGAAAGAGATGAAATTAAGAAAACTAATTTAAAATGAGTTTCATATCAAATACAATTTCAAAACTATAATTTTTGTAAAGAAAAACATACAAGAATTTCAAAATTAAATTATATATACTTTTGTTATATTAGTAATAATAATTAAATATATAAAATTTGAATATATTATTTTGGTCCCTTCAAACTTTTTGACTAAGATCCGTCACTAATGCTAACAAAATTTGTTATTTGTTGAACTTATTGTGTCACTACTCTTAAATCGCTACCAAAATTATCCATTAATATCTAATTTTATGCTTGATGTATATGAGATGTATAAAAGTATGTAAATTTTAAAAATAAGATTTATAAAATTGAATTAATCTCAAAATGCACTTTTTCTTTTTAATATAAAAAAAAAAAGTTAAATGCGTTATATTTTGTACCGTATAAATCAAATGCGTATAAATCAAATGTCCTATTATTGCATCCCTAAAAGGAGAATAATTATATATATACTTTTGTACAAAAACCAACAAAACTATCACAAACAATGATGCTAGTTTTTAAAATGCAATTCAATCAAACGCAGAAGAAGGATACATATATGATGACTATAGCGACTAATAGGTGACATGATAAGCATAGAAAAGAAAAGAAAAACGAAAAGGGAAGTTGGAAGCAATTGACTTGCTGGTGAAAAGATAGGAGCAACCGACATAGGTTGGACCATCCATATCTTTGTCATGTGATCTGCCACTAAAGAGTATGAGAAAAAAACAATACAGATAGAACGTATGAAAGGAAGAAAAAGTTGAAAAACCAAATTATAAAAAATTACCAATGAGTTGTCATAGCATAGTGTAAGGCAGACATTTAGGTTGGTATTTAATCACTCATCCCTGCTTTATGTTAATGTATATATATAATTCAACTAAAAATATTTAGGTGTTGTCCTAACTTAAAAAGTAGGATTTTTTTTACAAGAAAAGAAAATAGAAATTCAATTAAACCAACTAAATATATTATATATTATCTTATTGAGAAAGTTTGTATGATTGAGGAATAAATTTAAAAGCAATACGGTTAATATTTATTGTCCATGGATTGTCAATTTTCATAAAATATTTATCATTGAGTGTATCGGATCTAAAAAAAATCTGTACCATGTATACGTGGATAAAACCCGCAAAACGTATAAAAATGGATATTGTAAATGGATATCCGCGGATAATGAATATGAATATTTTTTATACACACATGTTAACGAAGCGGATACAAATATCATAGTATTCGTATCCGTGAATACTCGTACCTGATATACTCTAATTTAAATTTTAAAAAAAAGGAAAACGTTATTAAAACAATTAACATCTTGATCTTAAATTGGTTATTTTTTATCAACTGGTTTTTGAAAAATCTTCATTTATATGTAAATTGTCATTCAACACTATTTAAACGAATTTTTTGCACTTTGTATACAATTTATGAATATTATGCATTGTATTTTTATTTGAATTTATGTTAAAATATGATTATTAAATATTAAAATTTTCTTTTGTAAATGCTTGCGGATACCCGTGAATATTAAGAAAATATGCGGTTAACTGCATAACGGATACATGCACAGATATAGATACGGATACAGATACGGGACGAATATTTATTCAACATGTAGGGTACTGAGGACCTATTACTCGCGCCTGTTGACATCCTTAATCTTTATTCTTAAATAACTAAAATATTACAAATTCTTCAATTAGTTGTTGTTTTTATAAATATTTCCAACAATTACTTGTCTTGCATGCTCTCTTTTCAATTTCATTTGTTTACCACAAATTTGTTTTAATGGAAAGATTTTGAGAATGAAATTTATTAAGCAACGTTTAAGTCTACATCTTATGTTGGTGTTTCAAAATTCACACCACTTACCAATCAATGTTAGGTGGTAACAATCAATCAAAAATGTAAAGGAGATGTCACAATGTTGAAGATCTTGCTCATGCCAAATAATAATGTGGGGGAACAATTTCATATGGCCAAGAGAAGCATCTTCTAGTCAAACTCATAATTAAAAGGACATTCATCTAATTCTAGATATTTCTTCATGTTATTCTCTATCTCTTACCATCATCAACAGTTGTACAAATTATTTTTCAACAACAAAATAATGACCAATATTGCTAGCAAGATAAAATCAATAACAAGGCAATGAGCAAGGATTTGTAAGACTATTTTATCATTTCATTTTTTTAATGTAAATTGCTGAAACTAAATTATAACAACTGCTAGACTATTACCACTTTATTTCATCATATTTTATAAAGTACTTGTAAAAAGTTTGTTGTATTTTTGTTTTAATTTAGTTAACTCATTTTATAAAAAAAGATGTATAACGATGGTTTTTATTAGAAAAGAGTCAACTAAAGATTTACTATGAAGTATATATCACTGATATATTAACAAATTAAATCAACAAAAATTACTCATGAATTTATTGATGCTTAAAGTCTTGGGTTTATTTGTAGATAATTATATTTTATAGTTTTTTTCCTACAGGTAATTCTTAATTGATTTTTATTCATAAAAAAAATAACTTATCATTGATTTTATAATATAAATGATAGATAATACTAAATTTTCCTTTAGTATTATCATTACCATGGCTATGTATTAATACTAACAAATTTTTCTACTCAAATTGTTGTCAAAATTGGAGATAAACCAAGTTTGAAGATCATGTATGAAAAAAGATGTTTAAGATCTTTCACAACTAATTTAATTTAGACTTTTGTTGACATATAGTAAAAAAAATGCTAGTAGTAGGCTTTTAATAACAATGACGAAAAATTATCAAAACTAACAAGTTACTTGAAAACTTGTTACATTAATTTCAGAATTCAGTTTTCGTATTTATTTGACCACTTAATTGAGGTAAACAACTCTTAGACAAAAAAGTAATATTAAATAATAATGTTTGGATTGTTTATAAGTTTGATAATTAGGACAATTAAATCATGGAAAAATAATTAATTTGATGAAGATATGAGCTTCATGTCACAAAGGTCATTTGAAAAATAATATTTCTCCTGTTATATATCAACCTATAGAGTACAAAATAGTCATCATGTTTTATCAAACTTTTATTATATGAACTTAAGTTACTAAATGACAAACATTAAAGAGAGATTTGTTTTTCTTTTTCTTTTTCTTTTCTTCTTTTTCTTTTGTTCGACTTTAGCTGTCCCTTCTATCCACACAAAATCTTCGATCAAAAGTAGTGATTTTTGATAGGTGAAAGAAATTGTAAGATTCACAAATTGTGAAAATAATTCAAATTTGCGTGGTTGGAGACACAGCATTAGTCATGTCCAACAATAAGGTTGCATCAACCATAAATCGATAAAATAAATGAAAGATGTTGAGGCCATGCAAATATTAACTTCATAGGACGGTACATGTCGTGTCAGTCTTTTCTTTCACAATGCAGACATTAGTCACATTACAAATTCTGAAAATTACAAATTATAATAATAACTATATCGTGTTTGATTGATAAAAAACATTTTAAACCCAAAAGTTATGATTACAAAAATTAATAAATTCTGAAAAATATGAATTTTGATATAGCTAAATTACGTTTGGTTGGAAAAAAAAGAATTAAACTTACTCAGAAATATAAAAGAAAAATGTGATACTTTAGCTGAATTTCAAGTCCTTAAAACATACACAATATAATAATTTACGTTATTTTAAAACATACCAATTAACAAAAAAAAAATTGAAATGTCTAGATCAAGTTATATATATAAATTTAGGGTAATCTTCGAAAGAATAATAACAGGCCACTAATGAATCAATACCTCAATCAGCTCACACATTCGAAATAATAAATGCACAAACAAAAATTGTCATAGCCTCAAAATTTTTTGTAACGACAATAGGACAAAACTAATTCATCCTTCTAATGAGCTCATTTATGTAATTTTCCCTGTTGCCAGCGTCACCTCCTTCAACATAATGATTTCTTTTCTTCTCCAAACCACCCAGGGGAGCTTTGAGCTTGAAAGGCCATAGAAAATTGTTTGCCTCCTTGAAGTGAGGTCCAACAGTCATGATCTCATGGATCAGATCTTCAATGCAAATGATCCCATGCTTCCCCAAAGTCTGGTATTTGAATATTAGGTCAATGAAAAAAATAAGTAACAGAACAATCAAGCAATGAAAGTATTTAAAGAGATGAGTATGTACTCCAGACATACCTGTTCAATAATAGAATTGTCGGTCAGAGGAATTCTCTGCTTGTTGACTTTTCCAAAGCCCCTCTTGTAGATCAATTCTTTTACACTCTTCAAATTAGGGTACCTGAAGTGGATTTGTAAAATATTAAGAACCCTGGTGCAGGTGATGAAAAATGATATAATCAAAGGTGGTTGAAATTTTACATACCCGTAGGTAACATAAGGCTCTACCCTATGCAGCATATTCAAGGTTGCTTTGTTCACTTTAAGAAAGACGCCATTAAAAATCTGCAGAAAAAATGAACACATCAATAAAGACATAGTCCAACTTTACTTGGAAATTCAGTAAACAGAGAATCCGATCAGCATTAATATCAACATCAAAATTTAGAGAATAGGACAGAGCATGAAAGCCAGTAAAAGAGACGATATAAATGTCCAATTGAAGAAATGAACACACAAAATAATAGAGATAAGCAAAAAAGAATTCTAAGATCATATGTTTTTTAATCAACATTTACAACATAAATCAAAATGTTCAAGGAAGCTATAAACCCTCAAAATAAAAAGAAAGTTAAGTCTTCCATCTCAAAATTAAGCACATAAAGGCCAAGCAGAAATAATTCGTATACGTAACAAGTGAACAACTAGCCATACCACAAAAGCACCCACACAATCACAATGGTGCAGTGCACTAAAACTGCAGATAGAGAAGTAATATCTAACAACCACGCACACCCTCACACTTTTACAAATTGCACAAACTTCACAACTCCGTTAACATCATTGGAGTTATGTGTTTCACAATGAGAGTGGCTTAGTACGATGATCAAAAAGGATTTTGCAAAACAGTGTTTGGTGGATGAAATGAACCTTGTATAAGGTGTTTTGCAAGTAGCTTGGTCGAGAAAATCATAAGAACTTCTTCAAAAGGATTCTAGCAAAGCATAATTAACTTGATCCAACAAGATCCACCCAAGATGAATTATAGGCTTGGATTATACTAAATTAAACCAGCAAAATGCGTAGATTTAGTATTTCTACAAGTCAAAACGCCATTTTAAACGCTTCAATATTAAACATGATACACATACATAGAAGGATTAGTAGTTCAGTATATGGCAAACTACATGAAACCCATGCTTTGTTAGAATATGAGCAACATGCATTTCTTTAGAAAGGCAACAAAAGAATCACATTTAGAAACATCATTATTGGTTCTTCTTGAGCTGCTTTGTCTAAGTTTAGGGAGCAGCATTAAAGAATTCCTGCAATCTATATAACATACTTGCCCTCTCAAACACAAACATCGAAAAGCTCAAATAAAAATATCAATCGCTACAGCATGTCTGAGGACCAGCATTTACAACCCTACTTCCTCCAACCAAAATGGTGTTACTTATCAGTTATCGATTCTGACCAAGCGACCTCTAAGACAACTAATAAATAAAAATATCCATTTGTAATAGAAAGCTACCTGTCTCAAACGCAGAAGCTGCAGAATCTTCCTTGTTTTGGGATCCATGGCATTGATACTGGCATTTGAGAAATCTCACTTATCAACAATAATAACAAAAAGGGAGAAAAAAAAAAGCAAACATTGTTATGGTATTGTAATATATTAACTAATTAATAATTACCCACGAATCCTGATGATGAACAAGAGCTTAGTTTCAGGGTCAACATAAAACCCTCCCTTAAGCTTGGCTTCACGCTTCAACCTAATTAGTTCATTTTGCTGAAAACACACACACACACACGCAATTTAAAAAAATATATATATTAAAAAGCAATTTATTAATGCAATGATTTCAATTTCGTTTAAACACCTGCTCCTCGTATTCCTTAGCGTACTGTTTGGCTCTGCTAAAAATCAATTTCCGAGTTTCAAACCTCTTTTTCTTGGCTGCTTCCAGTTGCTGTTTTTTGGCCAAAGCCCACTCTTCATTCCTTTTCTCCTTCTTCACCACTGATTCCGGAACCAACGCTTTTGCTTCCCCTTCGCCCATCCTTCACACAACAAGGTTTCAATCAATCATATGCGTGTATGTAACAGAAAGTCAATGCAATTGCAAACAAAATCGAGATATTTTGATCATTGATTCAGAATTCATCATTCATCACTCCTCACAACACCAACAATGGACAAAAAGGAGAGTACCTCACTCGATGTTACGCTGCTTGCAACACGGCGGAAAGGTCACAAAACAGAAATATTTTCGTGTTTTATATATAACATAGGGTTTTCCCTCTTAGGTGCTGTGTTTAACTTAGTGGGCTTTTTTTCTGTGCTGAATCATTGGGCTGCTATCCTTCTTGATTCACAATTACTTCTTTCACCCCATTAATTTCTTGCGCGTAATCAATTTTCAAAAATAACAATATTACTCTCCTAATAGTGATTTTCGGACTATTAATTCCGGAACATAATTTCCAAAAAAAATTGAAATAGAATTTTCTGAATTAAATTTTCAAAACACATAAAATACATTATGGAACACTGTTTTGGAACAGATTTTCAGATTGAGTATTTTCCATGTATTGTGGGGTGCAAGAAAAAAAGTTTGATAGGTGCAGGAAGCAAAGTTTCTTTTGCACATATTAATGTCATTCATTGGGCTTATTCCCTTTATCAATTATTGGGCCTACTGCTTCGTCAAACCCAATTCTCAATCTCTAATTCTAAAGTAAGAGATAAGAAAGTGAAAATGCTGAGACAATTAAAAAAAAAAAAAACGTCGTCATAGCTGCAGTAATTGCTTTATGCTTTATGTAGTGACATGTTTAGACTTTGCAACAATTTTTTTTAATTTGTTATATTTCGTGGTAGAGTTAATGGTTAAGATATACATTGTAAATTTAATTCAATCCCATAAGATTTATAAAATGATGTTTGCTGTTATATATTACAAATTCATTATTTATAGTGGATGTCGAATATCGTTTTGTTGTTGAATTTTATTGCCTTTCTTTTCTTTCGAATATATTTTTGAGACTTGCTAAGTGATTACTCAAACATATAAAAATGATGGACCCAACCTTGAATTATTTTTTTCCAAAAACTATGAGTAAAGCTATTAGTACAATCCTACAAATTATAATATCACATAAATGGTAAAATGACTTTAATATATTATCACAGTATTTTATGAGAACAATAAAAGTTATGATTTCCTTGAAAATAATTTCTTTAAATGTATTATCATTAATTCTTTAAAAATCACTTATAGTTTGTTCTTTTAATTTGCAAATTTTGCTTAAAATGCTCATCAATTAAAGAAATACTTTACAAATAGTATAAATTTAGAGGATAGACAAATTATCATTTTTTAATATACATAATGAACAATTTTTTGGAGATATATATATATATATATACATAACTAAGATATGTTTACATCACATATAAAGATATATGGAGTTGTTTCTATCATAGGAAAATTCATAGAAACTGCTTGCTAATTAATAAAAAAGATAAAGATGATGGCATCACATGATGAAATTAATGCAGACATGCACATTAAAGTCACACAATAAGTTTCCTCGAAATTTCATACATTGATTATCGATTTTTTGTTGATTAAACTTGACCAAAAATTTCACACATCAATAAATTAAATGTCATCATATCCATCACTATTTTTATATTCTAAAATTGAGTCATATATATTATAAAAACATGGTTACTTAAAAGGAAAAATAAAAATTGTTTTCTTAATATAAAATCTTTCACACAATCTCTTTTATTTGTTTCTTATTAAGTATGTAGTTAATTTATGTTATAAACAATTACATTAATTTGTTTGTTTTATCTTTCTTCTCTAAAAGAATAATGTATAACTAAGTATAAAAATTACTTATCAGAACACTAGTCAAGATCTTATCATTGACGAAACATTCGTGAACTTTAAGGTAAACAACACATTAAATATAACAAATGATTTTAGTGGTGTTATTTCAATAAATTTGTGATGAAAACATAATATAATATCAAATAAAAATAAAATTTAATTAATTAATTATATTATAATATATTAAAATTATGAAGCTAATAATATCTATCGACTAATTTTTAAAACAAATAAAAATGTTTTTCTTATTAATTTGCACCATGACTTTTTTGTCATCAACCCAGTCGTACATTCTCATCTTTTTCTTCTCTTCCACACAAGCAAATGAAGAGTAAATTTACCTCTTTAAATGAGACATTACCATTTTTCGTTATTTTATTTTTTATTTCATAATTAGATACGATGACTAAATGTTTGGACACATTGTGTATTTTTCGTAACATACTTATTATAAATCGGAATATTCGTTGTTGGACTAGAATAATTTTATGATAATGTATCTTCATTCATAAACTTTAATATAAATGTTGTTTTATTTGTCATTTGATAAACATAAGTGGCATCATAAAACACAATATGACTCAAGTGATGTCCTTTTCGTTATATAAAAGAAAATTGTATATAATATTAAGTATTAAATTAATATATTAAAATATTGATATTTTATAAGACTCTCTGAGACCTGCTTTACGTGTCCATAGTCAAACATTAGTTATTTCTTTCTTTCTCAAATAAGAACATAACATTTCGTAATGACCACGTAAAGTTTATGTGCTATGGATAAGATTTCACTATTTTTTGATTTGTTCACTAAAAAAAGAATTTCAGAATTCTTTTACTATTATGTATATTAGTAGAGGAGTCGTTTCCAATGTATTGTCTTTAAAAATCCATTTCAAAATAATAAAATTACCGGTGTGAAATGAAGGGTAAGGCATACAATTTTGTAATTTCTAATAAATTTTAATTTAAAGTAAATATGTATTAAAAAAAGTGATTAATTAACATTTCTTTTGCTTTGCTGGTGTATTGATGCTTATTGAACTACAGTTCAAATAATAAACAAATGGTTAAATATGTTTTTGTTTTTTAAATTTATAATTAGTTATTTTTCAAAATATTTGTCTAATTTAGTTTCTCAATTTTATAATTGTATGAATTTAGTTTTTTTAATCAAATTTTGTTAAGTTTATTTAACATTTTAAACACGTTTCATGATGGTTTTTGAACTAATATTGAAATACAAATGTGTCAAACTTATAAAAGCAACTCAAATACTAGCATGAATTACGTTTGAGACGTTAAATAAATTTAACCAAATTTGGTTAACAAAACTAAGTCCATACAATTTGAAAGTTAAAAAATTAAATTAAACTAAAATAAGTTTGAATAAATGACTTATTTCAATTTTTATTGAAATTCATAACCAAATACACACATTGCAGTGGCTTCGCCCATATGAACATTTAAAGTAATTAAACATTAATTGCTTAAGATTATTCAATATTAGATTATTGGTGCATTAATTTCTTATTGATGGTGTAAGACCCACTTTTCTGGTCTTATGTTAAAGGGCAGAGCCTTAAGTTTTGGGCTTAAGGGCTGGTCCATAGGGTATCCAAAACCCCTAAACCAGCCTTATTCCTCTCATTCTCTGCACCTATCAGAAAAATAGTGGTCACACTCTCTCTTCTCCCTCCCACAGAGTTCTGCTAGGGCTTGGTTCCCATTCTTCGTTGAGCTAGGAGAACTCCATTTATTACACGTAAGTCAATCCCCAACTAATACTTCCTCTTTTATAGCTCTGTTGTTGCAGTTCCAACTAGAGCTCTTTTAGTAATCTCGTTTTCTGTTCTAGTGTCAGTATTCCAGCTTGCAAATCAGTTTTTGGATCTGTAGTAATCCTCTAATGTGTGCTTGTACCTTCCACTAGCATTCGTCCAGGTAAGGGAAGCTATAACCCTCTTGTTTGGTGCGATGGTTGTTATCTTGCTTGTGTTTCATGATTTTTTTGAGCTTATATGTTGTTATGAATGTATGATATGGTTGGCATTATTGTTTGGATGTGAAAATATGGTTGTGGCAGGATGAACAGTGGCGAGACCCGACACTCTCGCCCAGGCGACCCAACCTCGCCTAGGCGAGACTTGTAGAAACAAACCCAAACTCGCGCCCGAGCTCTCGCGCAGGTAGAGAGTTTTCGTTTGAGCGAGACATCATCTCGCTCAGGCGAGAGAGGCTCGCCTCAGCGAGGACGTGTGGGGGCTTGAGGTATGTGCTGCATGTGTAGCTCAGGCGAGTAGCGGCTCGCTTAAGCGAGAATTCGCGACTCTCGCAGGGTTCGTTGATGACAGTCTCGCCTAAGCGAGACCCTGTGGCTTGGGCGAGACTGACACGAGACTTCACTATAGGATTGTTCCTTTCATGTTTGTTTGGCTTAGTATGCTTTACCTTGAGTTCAAACTGTATGAATTGAGTGACCTTGTATGAATGAGATGGAAATTATGATTCATGAGTTTTGGCATGATGTGAGCATGATGGTTGTATGAGATTGGTTCACAAAATTTAACATGATGAGTTGGTTATGGAGTGGATATGAAATATGGAGGGATTAATGGAAAAATGATGTTCCTTGGCATGGTATTGCATATGATGTACGATTCTATTTTCATGGCTTTGGGAAGGATGAGTTGTGGTTGACTAAATATGAGATACGAATGAGGGATGATTACAAAGATTGATATGATATTGACATGTGTGGTGAATATTTCATGAT
>Ga0214543_1003229_pt1 | contig 31810 bp, 39 predicted proteins | sample CNSS2metaG_FD_160094 | JGI IMG/M metagenome (GOLD analysis project Ga0214543, IMG submission 160094) | Root nodule microbial communities from cowpea collected in UCLA plant growth center, Los Angeles, California, USA - CNSS2 | ecosystem: Host-associated > Plants > Roots > Nodule | place: USA... | reverse complement strand
AGGGGTAGGGGCTGCGGTGTGCCCCGGTTGGGTGGAGGGGAAGTGAGTGGGATGGGTGGAGGGAATGGGTGTTTGTTGGGTGGTGGTGAAGGTGTGAGGGGTGGGGTTGTATTCGCTTTCTTCTTCTTTGGGCTGGAAGGTCGGGGACCTTGCAGCCTCAGACGCCTCCTTGGCTTTTCCTTTCAGGGTGGGATCGACTTCGATCTTTCGCCTGAGGCGAGAATTCTCTTGTCGTAGCGCCTCCATCTCTTCTACGCTGCGTTTCTTCAGATCTGCCAGCTCTTGTTGCATTTTGGCCTGGCCGTCTAGGATGGTGGCTAGGTCAGGGGTGATGTTAGCAGGTCCTAAGGGACCAGCATCTGCCTGCTTGTTAACTCCAGCTCTACTGCGGGTTGAAACCATCTTCGGAGAAGAACGGGTACTAAGGTGTTGTCTCGTGCCCCACGGTGGGCGCCAATTGTTCCTACAGAGAACAAACAAGATAAGTTACGCACGAGCGTCACCTTACCTATGCAGTCCGCTATCTTCTCAATTGGCCTCTTCCCGGTTGGTACATGTCTGCTTGGACCCAGGAGGGGTTACCTACAGAAGGGACTCCGAAGCTCAAGTCAACTAAAGCTCTCAAAAAGTCAAATCAGGTGATTAATGGAGTAATGAATGTGTACCCTTAATTACTAGGGTCCATGTGTATTTATAGAGTATTAATTATGTCTTGTTATGCCATGGGTCGGGCCCTAGCTTGGGCCCTAGTTTGGGCTATAAGTGGGTCGGGGCCCTAACCCAGGCCTTTGGGTAGATTATTATGGACTCATTGAATATTAGGGGAGCTTTGATTTTGCTTAATGTATTGAGGTTGTCGGCCTAAATCGACTACTTCCCTTGGGGGTTTGTGTTGCCCACGTGCTGTCTTAGGCAGGTTATTCCTCTACATGTTTATGTTACCGGTTTAGGCCGGCTAGGCTTAGGTCAGCCCAGCCTAGGTCGGTTACTTGAATGCTTTGGTATATAAGTATGGTGATCGTTTTATTATTATTTTGTTAAGTTGGCTTGGTGTGGTACACCAATCCCCCAGCCTTGACCGATATAGGTGTCGGTCAAGGGTGATGTGCGTTGATATGCTAGCGGAACCGGCTAAGTGTGGTACAGTTGTATTATTTCTTTTTGTTCAATTTAGTCCCGATATTTGTTATTTTTGTTCAATTCAGTCCCTATATTCGTTATTTTTGTTTAATTTAGTCCCAAATTTTGTTAAAATAGAACCATTTAATTTTTAAAATTAATATTATTATTAATTATTTTTTAAATTCAATTATAAATTATAATATTTAATTATAAATCGAATATAATTCTTAGATTCAATCGTTAAATATAATATAATTATTTAAATATTATTAAAATATAATTATTAAAATTATAAAAATATATATTAACATTTGTAAAATTCACATTTAAATTTAAAATATTTAATATTTTTATTCCATTTTAGATATTAAAATCTAAAATATTTTATATTTAAATATTAATTTACAAATATTAGTTCACTTTTCTAAAATATTTTGAATATTCAAAATATTTTTATGTATCAGTTTTAAAAGTATTTTACAATATAAATATTAGAAAAAGAATTAATAATTATATTCTTATAATATTTTAAATAATTATATTTTATTTAGCAATTAAATTTAAGAATTTTATTCAACTTATAATTGAATTTAAAAAATAATAAATTCAAATATCAATTTTAGAAAAAATATTAATATAATTTGTATAAAAGATATTAATTTAGTGTCAATTGAAAGGGACAAAATTGATTTATTTTAATAAAATTGGGATTAAATTGAACAAAAATAACGAATATAGGGAATAAATTCAACAAAAATAATAATACTACCCTAAACTGACATGTGGCACTAGCGTTGACACGTGGCACAATTGTGACTTGACACGTGGATAATTTTTTTGAAATTAAAAACAATTAAAATAAAATAAAAGATAAGAAAATCAGGAGCTGACACGTGGCATGTACTGTTCAAAAACGTTAGCTATTTAAACACCGTTAGTAAAAAGGACCTAATTGACCACAATTTGACGAAAATAAGGACCTAATTGAATACAAGACGAAAATAGGGACCAAATTGAATAAAAACAACAGAAATAGGGACCAAATGTATATTTAAGCCTTGTTTAATCATGAGGTTGTGGTGTTGTTTGATTCAGGAGCCACCCATTCATTCGTGTCTAATGAATGCGTGAGGAGTCTCGATCTTGTGATGCGAGAGCTGGTAGTTGCGACTCCAGCTTTTGGTCAGTTATCCACCGCTTTTATGTGCATGGGATGTCCTATGGAGGTAGTAGGCCGCAGGTACAAGGTTAATCTCATCTGCTTGCCAATGGAAGGGTTGGACGTGATTCTGGGCAAGGATTGGTTAGCCAGTAACCACGTTATGATCGATTGTGGACAGCGCAAGGTGGTATTTCCAGATGAAGAGGGGCTGAAATTTATATCTTCCAACCAGGCTGTGAGCGAAATTGAAGCTGGGGCAACTTGTTTTGTGATAGTGGCTCAGGCAGAAAAGAAGAGCATAGAGGAACATATTAGTATGGTTCTAGTGGTCGATGAATATGGGGATGTATTTCCATATGAGATACCTAAGTTGCCGCCGAGCAGGGATATGGATTTCACTATTGATCTCATCCCTAGAGTTGGCCCAGTGTCCATGGCACCGTATCAGATGGCGCCAAGAGAATTGGCTGAGTTGAAGAAGCATGTTGAGGATTTGCTTGAGAAGAAGTTCATCAGACCAAGTGCATCACCATGGGGAGCACTGGTGCTGCTAGTGAAAAAGAAGCACTTGTGTGTCGATTATCGTCAGTTGAATAAGCTGACTATAAAGAATAAGTACCTGTTGCCCAGAATCGACGATTTGCTGGATCAATTGAGGGGAGCAGTTGTGTTCTCTAAGATTGACTTGAGCTCTAGATATCATCAAATCTTAGTCAAACCAGAGGATGTGCAACAAACAACATTCAGGTCTCGCTACCGACACTATGAGTACGTGGTGATGCCATTTGGGGTGACGAATGCTCCTGCTATATTCATGGACTACATGAACAAGATATTCTGGCCTTATCTGGATCAGTTTTTCGTTGTATTCATTGACGACATACTGATATATTCTGAGAGTCGAGAAGAACACACAGAGCATATGCGAGTGGTTTTGGAGGTTCTCAAAGAGCATAAACTGTATGGGAAGTTGTCGAAGTGTGAGTTTTGGATGGATGAGGTACAATTCTTGGGCCATGTAATCTCAGCCCAAGGAATAGCAGTGGACCCAGCGAAGATTGAAACAGTGGTGAAGTGGGACAGACCACAGACAATAACTCAGGTGAGAAGCTTCCTGGGCCTGGCAGGTTATTATAGGCTCTTTGTGGAAGGGTTCTCCAAGATGGTGAGTCCATTGACTCAACTCACTAGGAAGGACTAGCCTTTCTCTTGGACCGACGAGTGTGAAATCTGTTTTGAGGACATGAAGAGGAGATTGACCACTGCACCTATACTAGCTATTCCTGACACAACCAAGACGTTTGAGGTGTACTGTGATGCTTCATACCAAGGCTTAGGTTGTGTGTTAATGCAAGAGAAACAGCATGTTGCTTATGCATCTCGTTAGATGAAGGTGCATGAGAAGAACTACCCTACACATGATTTGGAGTTAGCTGTGGTAGTTTTTGCCCTTAAGACTTGCAGACACTACTTGTATGGGTCATAGTTCCAAGTGTTCAGCGATCATAAAAGTTTAAAGTACTTATTTGATCAGAAAGAGCTGAATATGAGATAGAGGCGTTGGATGGAGTATTTGAAAGACTATGATTTTGAGCTTCTATACCATTCTGGTAAAGCCAATGTCGTTGGTGACGCCTTGAGTAGGAAGAAAGTTCACATATCTACTATGATGATGAAGGAGTTCGAGCTTATCGAGAAACTGTGGGATATGAACTTGAGTCTACAAAGGTGCTGATCATATACAGTGCAGCATGTTGCAGATCACTAATGAGTTCTTAGATGAGGTCAAGGTGGAACAAGGTAAGGATTAGGAACTGCAGCAGATCATTAGTGAGTTGGGCACAGAGAAGAGAAAGGATTTCAGGATGGGCAGAGATGGTATCCTGCGATTCAAAGAGAGGGTGTGTGTACCCCGCAGTCAGGTTTTGAGGAAGATGCTCTTGGATGAAGGGCATAAGAGTCGTCTTAGCATACATCCAGGTATGACTAATATGTATAAAGACCTGAAGGCGACCTTCTGGTGGACTGGCATGAAAATTGATATGGTAGATTATGTAGCATCCTGCTTAGTGTGCCAAAAAGCGAAGATCGAGCATCAGAGGTCGGGTGGTACGCTGGAGCCTCTTGATATTCCTCAGTGGAAATGGGACATCATTTCCATGGACTTCATTACACATCTGCCGAGGTCTGTTAAGGGACATGACTCAATCTGGGTTATTGTGGACAGGCTAACGAAGTGTGCACACTTCCTTCCTATAAATCAGAAGATGTCCCTGGACAAACTGGCAGAGTTGTATGTCAGGGAGATAGTTAGGTTACATATTGTGCCTACGAGTATCATATCAGATAGAGATCCGAGATTTACATCGAGGTTCTGGCAATCTCTACAGGAAGCACTGGGCACACAATTGAGAATGAGCTCAGCTTATCACCCTTAGACGGATGGGCAGTCTGAAAGAACCATACAATCGCTGGAAGACTTGCTATGGACTTGTGTATTAGATCACCTGGGTACGTGGAGTGACATGTTGCCATTGGTAGAGTTCACGTACAATAATAGCTACCATTCTAGCATCAAGATGGCATAATACGAGGCATTGTATGGTAGGAGATGCAGGACTCCGTTGTGTTGGCAGCAGGACGGAGAGTCAGTGGTGCTCAGGCCAGAGTTCCTACAACAGACTATTGAGAAAGTAAGGGTGATACATGATCAGATATGTGCAACTCAAAGTCGGTAGAAATCCTACGCAGATAAGAGGAGGAGGCCATTCGAGTTTGAAGCTGGTGACCATGTGTTCCTTAGGGTTACGCCTATAGTAGGTATTGGGAGAGAATGGAAGTTGAGGAAGGTGACCCCTCGATTCATCGGTCCGTATCAAATTACGAGGCGAATTGGACCAGTGGCGTACGAGATTGCTTTGCCACCTCACTTGGCAAACCTACACAACGTCTTCCATGTATCACAACTGAGGAAGTACGTGGCAGATCCTACTCATGTGCTGGAGCAGGATGATGTTCAGGTACGAGAGGACTTGACTATGGGAGCCGGACCGGTGAGATTCTTGGATTCCCAAGTCAAGCAACTCAAAGGGAAGGAGATCCAGACTGTGAAGGTTCTCTGGGACGAGGCAACCCAGGAGATGACTTGGGAGATGGAGGATCTCATGAGGAAGTCTTATCCTCACCTGTTTCCTGGTATGTCCTATTTTTCGAGGACGAAAACTTTTCAAGGTGGGGGGGACGTAGGACCCGTGAAAATTAATTAGTTAAATAAATAATTAATTAATAAATGCAGGTAGTGGGAGCCTTTATGACATTAAATATTGTTTGGTGTGGTGTGGAAAAGTACTAGCTCAAGTGGTTGAGAGTACTTGGTTGTGTGAGAGGACTTGGGTTCGAGTCCTATGTATGCCATTTTGTGTTGTTTGATTTTATTAATTTTAATAAAATGTATGATCATGTTGGGTGATAACGTAGTTATATAATTATGTGAATTGTCATGAAACATGATATGGTTGAGTGGTTGTGTATTGAATTGGGTATTGGTATGGTCATAGGTCAAACCTTGGTGAACCCAAATTTGACTCTCTTTTTGCTAATAATTGTTTGTAACTTGAATATGAAAGGGTATAGAAGATCCTAGCAGAAGGGGCAGCTAAGAGGGGCTGAAAAAAAAATAATAATGGACTTGAATAGCAATTAACTCCATCATAAAACCCAATTTTGTTTTTTTGCCTTAACCTAGCATTAGGGTCCTTAAAAGGCAAAATTTGAGAGAGAAGAAGGGTTTTGAGAGGCTGTTTTCAGAGAGCACTGTGAGGTGCACGAATCCAAGGTAAAATAGAGAATTGTGAGGGAATTAGAGAGGGGTAATTGAAGTTGTGATAAGGCAAGCCCTTGGTGATCAAAGGAATTTCTCAATTTTAGAAGTTAAGCAAAGGACTTTCATGTTAGGGGAGCTGAACTCGAAATCATGGTTTAATGATATTGCTTTACATAATTGTGTTGTATGTGTACCCAAATTTTCGTGCCTGAACTGATGGGATGTTGTATTGGTTGTTTGGGGGCTTTTGATCAAACTCTTTATGCAATTGTATGGGAATAATGAGGGTTTGGGTACTGAAATCGCAATTTATGCTTTAAACTTGAATTTTGGGTAGTATTTTGGGTCTGAATTATGTGTACATGTTTGGTGCATTGTTCTGGATTGTTTGGCATTAATTGGAGTGTGAATTTGGGTATGTTGTTGTTGTTTGTGTGCGTGAAACAGTGCCAAAGTCTGCATGTCTCGCTCAAGCGAGCCAGGCTCGCCTAGGTGAGATATGCAGGGACTCATACCCCTTTTCTGCTCGAGGCTATCGCTCAGGCATAGGGTTTTTAGGTTGGGCGAAAGGTCATCTCGCTTAGGCGAGTGAGTCTCGCCTAAGCGAGAACACGAGAGGGTTGGGTGAATTGGCTTGGGTATCCCGCTCAGGCGGGGATTCCATTTTTTGAGCGAAAGAGTGTCTCGCTCAAGCGAGAGTCTCTCGCCTAAGCGAGAATTCGAAGAATGTTCTGATGTTGGCTTAACTCGCAGCTTAGGCGAGAGATTTGATTCTTGGGCGAAATGTGATCTCGTCCAGGCGAGTGTGACTCGCCTATGCGAGAGTTCGAGGCTGGTTCTGTGCGTGGTGCTCGCTGTAACATCCCTAAGGAATATTACTTTTAAGTAATTATAAATGAATAGATACAATAAATAAAAGTATGATAATATTAATAAAACCTCATTTATATTCGCATATTTCCAAAAACGCAGAAATTTAAAAACTTCAACTGTAACATAATTCAAAAATTTCGCAATTTGCATTATTACAATTCCACCAACGTTCAACATGATTAAAATTACATCAAAAGCCTAAAATATGTAAATTCTTTCAAAAGCCCCAGGTAGTCCCTGCTCTCCGCCTCTAAGCATCTCCTGGCTCACTTGTCAAATCATTTGCTCCCGAATAACAAGTTATCCGATCATCGCCACACACACAGATAGGGTGAGCTATGCACAGATATATAAATACATAATACATAGAATGAATATGTCATCCATCCCAAAGAAGTTAACCTCACTAAAGTATTTCATTATTTTCAAATTACCCATCCCTGATCTCATAGTCCTTCATGAGTCATATGCATGTACTAGGTCTTGGGACTTCATGTGCTCCCACGAAACTAACCCATTCGTGGTCCAACCTTATGAGCCTATCTTGCTCATAGTCCTGCCCTATAGACTTCTCGTCTATAGTAAAACATCAAAGCCTCCCTCGCTCGGACCATGACGAGAACATAACAGTTCCTTGCCCATCGTGTGCCCGACGCATGTAATCACCATGCTAAGGACTCCTCGCTACTTAGTAGCCGACGGGAACTACACAGTTCCATGCCCATCATGGGTCCAACCATCAAGCACATCCCAGACCCCTATTGGACATAGTCCTTCAAGCCCAAACACCACAAACACAAGCATATAATTCCTATACTTTAGGAAATACAAGCAACAATACAAACAACACGTATAAAACAATACTCCTCGCCATTCTTGCTTAAGCTATGTCGTTTCACCCAAGCTAGTACGTCGGTCTCGCTTAGGCTACACTACCTCGCCTAAGCGAGTATGCAACAGTGGATGTATCACTTCATCTCGCTTAGGCGAGCTCTTCTCGCCTGAGCGAGACCTTAGGTCGTTCAACACACAAAGCTCCTCGCTTGGACGAAGATTCCACAAAAAAACACCAAGTGTCATCGCGACCTCGCTTAGGCGAGCCATTCTCGCATAAGCGAGTGTACCTATCGCTCTACACTTCGAAACTTCCCGCCTAGGCGAGAAGTCGCGCTTAAAACGTCCAGGTTTCCTCGCAACTTTGCCTAAGCGAGCCATTCGCGCCTAAGCGAAACTAGGTGTCGCTCAACACTGAATCAGGTAGCCTGAGCGAGAAGCGCGAACCAAAACCAGAAACGAGGTTCTGCAACTCTCGCTTAGACAAGATGGACTCGCTTGGGCGAGACTTGCAGAGTCCCCTCTCTGTTCTCGCACTCAATTCACCCAAAACCAATGCCAAAACACCACTCAATCATTACCAATACAATGTAAGGGCAAGCAAACCTCAGAATCATGCCTTATTTCCAATTAAACTACCAAAACACAAGATTTAAGCGTCCATAACCATTCAATACCAAAAACCCTCATTCCCAAAACATATAATGCATAAAAGGGTTTTGCAACGTAAAACCACCCAGCCAATTCATTACTTTGATCACACATACACGAATTCACCACACTCATTTTCCAATTGAAAAGGCAATGACACAAAACCATAATACATATCATGTAATTTACACACACCAAAGACAACTCCTCTAACCTGTGATTCTGGAATGAAATTAGGAAGAAGATGATTCCTTATTCCAATACTTTGCTTCAGCCCTTTGCACACCCAAACTCTCCTCTCCCTCTCTCAATTCATGCTCCTCTCCAAAAGTCAAATCAACAACTCTAGAAACCCTCCTGCTCTCCTAAAATTTGGCTTTTGTAGGCGCCTTAAAAATGAGTTTAAAAACTTAAACGAAAATGGGCTTAATTATGTTTTTAAATTCCTATTCAATGTTAATTATGGTTTTTAAGGCCCCCCCCCCTTTTGGTGCCCCTTCTGCTAGAGTTCCCGCTGCCCTTTCACATTCAAGTCAACCCTAGGTTTAACAAAAAATAAAGTCAACTTTATGTCCCTCAAGGTTTGAACCCGAGACCCTTCACCTATAAGGCCAAAGCACAACCATTATGCCAATTCAAATTTTGTGATAACCATTATAATCGTATGACTATAACATCACTCACTAGTCACAATTATATTACCCAAAACAAAACAAGAATAATTCAAACAACACACAAATGGCATACATAGGACTCGAACCCAAGTCATCTCACACAATCAAGTACTCTCAACCATTTGAGCTAATACTTTTCCACGTCACATAATTTAACATTTAATTCCATAAAGGCTCTTTCTACCCGCATTTATTAATTAATTAATTAATTTTCACGAGTCTTACACTCACTTAGGCGAGGTAACCTAGCTTAAGCAAGATAGACTGGACAATTTGAACAAAGGCTTTTAGCTTAAGCGAGCGAGGGTGTTGTTGTGCGTTCAAGGTAAGTGTTACTGCTGTATTAATGGGATGAGATGGAATTTGTAAGGCGTGGTCTATAAGGCTTCTAAGATACCTCAATGGTGGGCTTGCTGGTGTTCCTTGGGTTGTGGCCCAGGATAGGGGTTAACACGTGGCATTCCTTGAGTTGTCGCTCAGAATGGCATCCCTCGAGTTGTGGCTCGGGATAGCGGATGAACACGAGGAACTCTTAAGTTGTGGCTCGGGTTGGCGAGTGTTGCCGGTGTGAGTGTGCTGGTAGTGGCCAGTACGGATGGGTCCAGATAGATTGCCCTCCTCAGTAGTTAGCTGACGAGTTTGGTAGTCTTGGGACGTTGCAAACTATTTCGCATTTGGGAACTCCATCTGGCGTTACGGTGTATGATCCGTAGCAATGGTTTCCCGCACGTGCTCTATCGATTGTGGTCGATAGGTGTGGCAGCAAGGCGCCTTGGGATACTCATTAGAAGATGTAGAACACTACTAACATGGTTGTGGTCGTGTGGAAGAGCTGGAAAGAGTCTCCTTGATGTATACTGATATTATATGGTTGTGGCCACATGGTACAGCTGGAAAGAGTCTCCCTTGATGTACATTGATATTACATGGTTGTGGCCATGTGATAGAGAAGGAGGTTCCTTGGTGGTGAAATGATATCATGCATGGTTGTGGCCAGGCGGGATAAAAGAAGAGATTTTATTTTGATGTATTTTATTATACATATATATATATATATGATTGGTGTATATTTATGTGTTATCTTTTTAGCTCACCCTATCTGCTTGTGTTTGGCGATGATCGTGTATGCAGTACATGTGAGCAGATGATATTGCAGGAGGAGCTGGTGAGGCTTAAGCTCGGAGCGTGGGCTAGATTGGGAGTTTTGATGATTTGTATTTTGAATAATAATTTGTAAACACTGTGGATATTTATTATACTTTGCGTTTATAAATTATGGAATATTGGACTTTTTATAGTTTAATAAAGTTTTAAATTTCCCACATTTTGGGAAATGAGGTTTTGTTAATTGCGGCTTAATTACTTTTCTTTATTTTATTATTTAAATACGTAATATTCGGTCGGGATGTTACAAAAGTTCCTTAAGTGACACACGTAAGCCATATAATTCTTCATTAGCTACTAGTGATGTTTTCATTCCTCCAATATTTGAATGCATACATAACATAGCTTAACTTGTCTTTGTTGATTAAAGACTCTATTAAATTGATCTTATATACTAAAAGCAGGGAAGGCCCTAAATTCTAGAAAGGCTGAGATACAGGTCCAATTCAAGGACGTTCCTGGTGATATTTTCAAGTGTATGTCACAATAACTTTTAATATCTAGGTGTTCTCTCTTTAACATGCTTTGGCTTGTAATGCATATTTTTTTTGTGGCACTCTACATCAATCTTGAAAGTGAAAGTGGATTCAGATATAGTAAAGAATGTCATTATTTTGAAATATAAGATGATATAAGGTGACCTGGAAAACCATAGTAGAAATAAAAGAAAAGGTTGTGAATTAAAGACCTATGTAAGCATAAGGTTAGATAAAAATGAATATCCATAGGAGATTTTTTGTCATTTACTAAATAAACATTAGCAGGGTAGAGGAAATGAGGTTGACATTTTTTTTTACAGTGCAAAGGGGATAAGTATGAGGAAAAGGTAGGTGAGAGTGAAAGGTTGGCGATGGAGGCTTGCAGACCCTCAGTCGACTTCATCATTTTCACTATTGCTTCTATTCTTTTTTTTTCTTTAAAGAGGGGTGAAGAGTAGGGAACAATCCATTTATTTATCATCTATCCAGTCTATTTAGAAAAATGAAAATGATACTTAACAACTTTTTTAGAAGTGATTAAATTGAATCTTACTAATAAAGTTTTATTTTTCAAAATTACGTGTATAAATATATTACCTCGAGTCTTATTATCTCTTGGATAAGAAAAGGAGCCAAAACTTTGTTTTAGTTTATGCTTTTCCAATTTAGTTATTTTTTGTTGCAGTTTTAGTGAATGTTTATGGGCTAGAAACGTTTTAGCTTAATTTTGTTTTAAGTCATAAGTGAACCATTGTTTAACTTCTATTTTATAGATTATTAATTACTTAATAATACTATAATTTTAATTCATGTAATACTATTTTCAATTATTAATTTCTTAATGAAACTATAATTTCTTATGTATTACATTAAAGATGATGGGTAAGGAGTGGAGTAAATTTCCAAGGATTAGTAATGAGTATATAAAGGGTGTTGAATCATTTCTTGATTTTGCTTACACAAGAGGAAGACCTCAAGGACATGTACAACCTTCCACATTGGTTGTCCATGAAACCTGAATATACAATGTTATCATTGTTGATTCCTAGACCATAATCAATAGGAAATGATATTGATGTGTACCTTCAACCGCTGATCCAGGAGCTGAATGAGTTATAGGAGTTGGGAGTACAAACCTATGATGCTTCAAAAAATGAGACATTTCAAATGCGTGCAGCTTTTCTATGGACAATCAGTGATTACCCCATATATTCTATGTTGTCTAGTTAGAGCACAAAAGGAAGATTAACTTGTGCATATTGCAATTATGACACTAATTCATCCTACCTAAAATGTAGCCATAAGATGTGCTATATGGATCATCGTGTCTTTTTTCCAATGAACCATCCTTGGAGATTTAATAAGAAGTCTTTTAATGGAAAAAAAGAATTAAGGTCTACACCATACATGCTAGAAGGGACAAACATTCGACATATATTAAAAGATTTTGTCAATGAATTTGGAAAGAACGGAAAAAAGTCAAGTAATGGTCCATGGAAAAAGAGATCAATCTTTTTTGAGTTGCCTTACTGGGCAACAAATAAATTACGTCATAATTTTGATGTGATGCACATTGAGAAAAACATATGTGATAGTATTTTGGGGACCCTTTTGGATATTCAAGGAAAGACAAAAGATCATGTAAATGCACGTTATGATTTGTAGAATATGGGAATAAGAAATGATCTTCATCGAAGAGAGATTGGTAAAGGTTAGTTGGAGTACTCACCAGCCTATTTTACGATGAATGCTCATGAGAAATCTACCTTTTGTGGTGTTTTTAAGACTGCCAAATTACTAGATGGAAGTGCATCAAATATTTCGAAATGTGTGCATGTTAATAATAGGAAAATCTCTGGTTATAAGAGTCATGATGCACATTTCATGTTGCATTACTTATTACCTGTGGCAACAAAAAGCACTATGTCTAATATAGTGGCTGAACCTCTAATTCGATTTGGGTCATTCTTTCGCTATATAGTTGCAAGATATGGATTACTTGGAAGCAGAAGTATTACAAATACTTTGTTAGTTAGAGATGATTTTTCCACCTAGTTTTTTTGACATAATGGTTCACCTACCTATTCATTTGCCAAATGAAGTGAGATTGGATGGACTTGTTCAATTTCGCTGGATGTATCCCATTGAAAGATATTTATGTAGATTGAAAAGTTATGTTCGTAATGAAGCTTATCTAGAAGGTTCTATTGCTGAAGGGTATTTGGCAGAAGAAGCTTTAACTTTTTGCTCAAGATATTTGCATGGAGGTGTACAAACAAGGATAAATAGAGAAGGTTGCAATTATGACCACAATGATTTATGTAAAGTATATGAAATTGATTATTTCTCAAGTTTAGGCTGCCCTATAGGGGGAAAAGTAACGGTAAACCTTTTTCTATAGATTTGACATCAAAAGCTCAAGCTCATCGATACCTCTTACTCAATTGTGATGAAATTGACATTTACATTAGGTATGATAACAATTCATTGTCTTTTTACATATCATCATATACATTTTTAGTTCTAACTAATAATATATTTATTGTCGTTTTTGTAGATGAGAGTGTTAATATGCGAACTAAAAGAAAAAAGTGGGCAAAGGCAAAAACTCAAAGTCAATAATTTAGTGAATGGTTTAAAAATCGAGCTTTGAAAGATGATGTATCATGTCAAATAAGAGAGTTCTCTAGAGGGCCAAATAATGTGGCAAAGAGGTTTTCAGGTTACCTCATTAATGGATATAAATTTCATACTATGAAGCAAGATTGCCAAACACAAAACTCAAAATTCTGGTGTGACATTGGTTTCATTAACTTCAAGTTTTGCAAGTACAAAGGATGATAATCCAAAACTTGAATTCATAATGTATTATGGAGCTATCAAAGATATATTTGAGTTAGATTATTACAGTAATTTCACGTTTGTGATGTTCAAATGTGATTGGTATGAAGTTGAAGAAGAGAAATATGGATTTACTTGTGTATATTTCAACAAAAAAGTGTATGAAAGTGATCCTTTTGTGCTAGCTTCTCAAGTCCAACAATGCTTCTATATCCAAGACCCTTTACACATAAATAGACGTTATGTTATGAAAAAGGTTCCAAGAGATTTATTTAACATGGGTGACCAATCTGACAAATCAAATGGTGTTAAGCTAAATACTACAATAAATGATGGTGAACTTAATTGGGCTAGGAGAGACATGGCTGTGACAGTAAGTCAGAAGCCTTCTAGTGCATGGGAGGAAATTGCCTGTAATGAAGATGATTTTGATGAAACTTTATTTGACTTTATGGACTAAAAAGAAAGGAATTACCTTTTGTAGTAAGACCTACTATTCTTTCTGTTGATTAAATAGAATGTTGCAATGTAGAGAAATCTGTATTTATTCTCAAATTTTTGTTCAAATAAATTTGGAGAAATTGTGATTGATTTTAACCTTAAGTTTTGTTCTGGCAGTTTTTAGTTTTGGAGACAAGTAGATTATTTTAGTTGTTTATTATACAGAGGTCATTTTGTCTCTAGATTACTAGGTGATGGAGTAATTTTTTAACATTATTTTCTGTTGTGTTAGTTTTTAATTTCAAATGAATAGTGAAACTTGTATACTTTTCAAAGGTGGGATTTGGAATTGGTAGAACCTAGAGCATAGAACTCAAGGACTTGACATCATGTTATCTCTTATTGAGGTAATGAATAATAATGAATAACTGATGGTTACTTATATTCTATCTTTTCTCCCCACTTGGAATTTAAGGAAATTAGTAATTAAGTTTTGGGGTATTTTCATGAACAACCCTTAGATATGATTATTTGCCATGAAGTTGCTGAAGTAAAAGTAGCAGAAAATTTGGTGACTTTTATATCTTACCCTATGTTTTACTTTCTAGCATCACTTTAGTATAAATTTCAGTTTTTATTACAATCACAATCTCTTTTCTGTATATCCTTGGTCTTGTGGCAGATTTATAGTCCCTCTTTTGGCACTACAACCATCAACAACTACACCAAATTAGACAACATAAGGCCTACTATTCCTACAACATAGTAGTAGTAAAGGTACAAACCATGTCCTTAAATTGATTTAGTGGTTGAAGCAAAATTGAAATGATTTAGTGGTAACTTATTATTACCAAAAAGGAGAAATAACTAAACACGTAAATCGTAGTAGTAGTAAAGGTTACTGATTCCTAGTACTATTTTGCCCTATTTTGCCTTATTGTTAACTATATATATTTTTATTTGATAATAATTATAATACTCTATTTAAATCATAAATTAAAATTCAGTAAATTTAAATTATTTTATCCAAACAAAACATGATCAAGAAATAGATATTCAAAGTTATTATTTATGGGCTTATTTTACCTATATGACCATGTTTTATGGAATCATAATTTAATCAATGTTTTGGTTTGGTTTTTTAGATAATGGAAAAGGAAGCAACCTCGAAAAATAAAATGAAATTGGCAGTAAAGGGTGAAAAGAATAATCATTATTTGGATATACCTGAAGTTAAATCAAGCAAAGAATTGCTTAGGAGGCTCCAAGTCAAACGTGAAAAAGGAAGCATTGTTGTGGCAACTAAGGCACTTTTGATTGTGTCTAATGGACAATTTAATTTGTCCAATTTTGAAGTTAGATGCCAGAATAAGAACACTCTTAGTTCTAGTGTGGAACCACCTATAGAACCTAGTCAAAATATAGTGACAATTGAAGCTGTGAAAGATAAAAGGAAAGGACCATTTCTAAGCAATAAAGAAACAATACAAACCATTAATGAGTCAAGAGTAAAGATAAGGGCCATTTCAAGATCTTTGATTGTAGTTCAAGCCAAGAAGAATGCAAAAAACAAGGTAAACACACTAGGTGAAAAAAGTAAGTCAAATCCTTAATTGATTAAAGCTAGCTTACAAGAAGTTGGGAATTCAAATGCTAAATAGTAACCCCCTAAAAAGGGAAAATCAGGAGATGTGAGTTCTAAGAGGACTCAAAATTTCGTTGGGGAATGGATGAGTACAATTGACATATTTCATCACAAGAATGCAAGGAAGGTAATAACACAAGGAGAAAAAAAGTAAATCAAGGCTACAATTACTTGAAGCTACCTTACGTGAAGTTGGCAATTCAAATAAACAACCACCTAAATTAGGAATATCAAGAGATGTGACTTCTAAGAGGATTCAAAATGTCGTTCGAGAATGGGTGAATATAGTTGACAAAACCAAAGAAAATCAAAAATCTGTTAAGAGGGTAGAAGTGGAACGTGATACATCAAAGGGAAATGAGAAAAAGAAAAGGTCATTAACAAAAGGTTATCAATCCATTGTTGGGAATGAATTCGATGTTAAGAAACAACCAACCCAATTATATAGATCAATCATGATTGGTGAATTTCTTTATCAAAAGGGAGAAAAAGTTGAACTAGTGGTTGAAGAAGAAAATGACCACCAAGATGATGAATTTCAAAATGAAATAGAAGATGAAGGACTTAAAGAAGCAAGTTTCAATGAAAGAGAAGAGAATGAGATAATTAATGAAGAAGAAAGTTTGAATGAAAGAGAAGACAATGAAATAACCACAGAAGAAGGTAATATTGCATTCTTGCAAATTTTATTGCTTATTATTTATTTATGTATTCAATCACTATACATATACTTAAAGAATTTTATTGTTACAATAGCCACAAGTAAGAAAAGAACTCGAAGACCAACTCAATGCTTAAAAATTCATTCGAGAAAGATTGAAGACCGACCTGAAGTTATCTTGGATGAAGATGGAGAGCCTATTGGTCCTAATGACAAAGTTCTGTCTAACTTGAGCTATTTTCTTCGAACCATAGCTAGGAATTCAAACTTTTGTCCATTGATTTATACAAACTTCAAAGCCTTGGTCAAAGATCACAAAGATCGCATATGGAAATATGTCATGGTATTTAAATAAACTCATGTCTAATGATTTAATACATATGACATATTAATCCCTTCATGTTTTTCTTTTGTCTAATAATTCCTCGGGAAAAAATCAATATTTCTCACTATGAAGAGAAAACAATATTTGGTCGCATAAATGATGCTTGGAGGCGATACAAATGTTATATCAAGAGTCACAATTTTGTAAGATATTCCACGATGAAAGAGCGATTGAAAAATCGTTTAGTGCACATTCCTGAAGACCATTTTAAGCAATTGATTGTTTATTGGAAAAATACTACGATCCAGGTATAAGACTATTGACTAATTTGGTTTATTGAATTTATTGATTAATTCAGATAATGAATGGATAATGCTAACCAAGAGAATTGATCTAGGTTGTAATGTGGAAGGCCACTTTTGTAAGCATAGTATTAATGATTTTAGTATATTGTTGCCACTGATTTTAATATATTGATGTCACTGCAACTCCCACTAATTTTAATATATTGATGCTACTGTAATTGTCACTGATTTTAATATATTGATGTTAGTGCAACTGCGACTGATTTTAAGAAATTGATGCTACTACAATTGTCATTGATTTTAATATATTCATGTCACTCCAACTACAAGTGATTTTAATATATTGATGTCACTACAACTACCACTGATTTTGATATCAAAATATAGAGCATTAGTGAAAAAAATACAATAAGTAGGAGAAAGCAAAAGTATATGCACCCAATGGGGCCAATAAACTTTGGAAGAGTTCGAGCTGAATTGGTATAATATTTCTTATTTCTCTCTCATCTTCTCTATATAATGTAAGATATATTGTCACCAATATTGATATTTGAGAAAATACTTAAACGATTGCTTTTTGTATGATGGATGCATTGTCATTTATAATGAGACTTTGAGAATTTTGTTATATTGCCTGTTAGAATGAGATTCTCATTAGTTGAAGGCTTTAATTTTAAATTCATATAGAGTGCTAGGAAAAAGGATGGAGAAGAAGTCAGTAGAGTTGAAATGTTTATAAAAACTCGCCAAGGTCGTCCTTGTAGGAAAGGAAAAGTAGTGGACAAAGAAACATAAGATACTATTGTAAGTTTATTTTAATTTATGATATATGTTTGAGTGGTTCATTTTCTTAATCATGAACTTTGATGTATATACATATACATATGTTTCAGTCTAAGCTTGAAGGATCTATGCAAAACTCATCAACTGCATGTGAAAAAGACTTTTGAATCAATGTTTGGAAAAGAAAAGCCTAGTCAGGTTCATTGTTATGGAAGGACTGTGACCCCATCATTATTTAAAAGGATATTATATGAAAATAGATGGGATGGCAAAAAGGATTGAAGGTTTGGAAACAATGATGACACTCATACTTAAGCAACAAAACCCTGATTTGAATGAGGACGATATAGAACATACGATGTCATTAGCTTTTGGGAAAGAAAATAGTGTCATTGCTCCACGTTCATCTGCTTCCACTCATGTTCCTTGTTTTGACCAGGTATAACAGCATGCTAACAATTTGCATTCAATGTTATAATTTGGGTACTTTGTATTTATCTTATTTCATTTACATATTAGATCATATTTTGAAAAGCTTGATCAATTTTTGTTTATTTTTTTTAGGTTGATCAAGAACCTCAAGAAAATACCGTAGAGCAAATGGAAGAATGATTGATTGAAGAACCTCTAGATTTTACACAACAAATGTTATAATTCTTTTGTTATCTTTTAACTATTTTAGTTTTAATACTTACAACACTTTTAGTTTTAGCATACATTGGACTACACATATGTTACTTTTAACTCTTAGTTTTAGCATACATTGGACTACACAAATGTTACTAGGTTCATAGGCTTACCTGGTTGGACTTTGGTAATTGACTGAATTACCTATTAATTAGAATGAGTTAATTAACCTCAAATTTATCTTCTTTAGATGTTAGAGCTTGTTTTTCTGCTTCCCTTTGGTCTCTTTAGATAGGCATTGATTAGAGTTAGGCTTTATCTCTTCTGTTGGTAAAATTTTTTATCTCTTGATATAATATTTCTCAAATAAGTAATAGATTTTATCAATTTCTAAAATATTTGGAAGATTTCCTCTGTTGATAATTTCAGATATACCAAATATAATTAATTAAAAATCTTTAATTAATTATTTAGCAACTTATTTTCTATCTAATTTCCAATTTTGTCCCTCTTGTTTGACTATTTGACCAACTTTGACCAAATCTGCAATGTTTGACCAGCCTTGGAATGCTTGACCATATTTGACTCATTGACCATTTTAGTGTCCATTGAGAGACTGCCACGTTGCACACAACACTCTCTAGAATTAGGGATTGCTGCATTAGGGTTTCTGCTGGTACAATACTGGAATCCATGCTGCTTCCATGGGTATTGTTACCGACGGTGTGCGACTCGGTGGCTCGCGCTTTTAGGTGGCCGCACATGGTAACATGAAGGTTGTAGGTTCATGATGGTGCAGATCTGTGATGCGTGCAGGTACTACTGTGTGGAGAAGAGAAGGAGATGATGATGTGTCGGATCCTGATTGGTGCACGTGAAATGTTTTAATTGGATAGATTTAAAAGTCGAGGATTGCCACATGACAGCATCTAAGTGCATCTAGTATTTGGGTGAAAAAAGGGTTGAAAATAGACAAAGGTTGGAGTGTAGAAGTAGGCTTCATGAGATCCATTTCGAAAAAGGAGAGTGTATAAGTAATCAATGGGGTGCAAAAGTGATTTTTCCAAAACTTGTTGATTTTAGCCTTATTTAAAGGTGTTTTGTAACTTTAATCAATTTATTTTTCCACCATAAAATGAGCTTAATCTTAACTTCAGCTGCATCAACAAACGTTAAAATATCCAAAAATAATTATGCAACTAAATATCACTTTTTAAGACATTTTTATCACATAAGCTCAACTAGTCTAATTATCAGAACCGTAAATTAAATCATTTTTTAAACACATAAATTCAATTAAATAACCAGAATTAAACGTTAAATGAGGACATAAATATGAACTCATCAACGACAAGCAAAAGACGGTGTTCTTCCTTTCCATCTAGTCAACCTGTTCCTTATTTTATTCACTACTTCTTGCCAAAATTATGGTTTCCTTGGGTTCCCCCTATCGACATTCCTAAGTACTGGAAGGGGATTTCCATATGACCACAATTTAATATTGTGGATAAGTTTTCCAATACATCCATCGTAATCCCGTACCACCACCAATTCTACTCTTGTGGAAGTTAAATTTTAAACTTGACATCAATTCAAAGCATTTCAACATACTTTTTATAATAATGATATTCTTGACCTTAGCCTCACATACAAATAATGTCTCATCAGCAAAATATGGCAGGTTAACCATGGTTCCTTTATTTCCAATTGTCACACCTCCGAACATATTATTATAAGTTTCTTGTCTTACCATCCCTGCTAATCCCTCTAAACAATTAAAAATAAGAATGTGGTCATTGGATAGCCTTGTGTCAACCCTCTTGTAGGCCTAATTTCCCAAGTCGGGCTACCATTAACTAGTACAAAGATTGTTGATGATTCCATACATGCTCTTATCCAATCAATCCATTTATTGCAAAATCCTAATCTACACATCATGTAGTACATGAAGTCCCAACTAACTGAGTCATGTTTTTTCATAGTCCGCCTTAACTATTGCCACGCTGATTGTTAAACATCTATTATTTTTGGAAGCACTCTTTTTAGCCTATTTTCCAAAACTTTAGAGATGATCTTATACACACACCCGACTAGGGATATAGATATGAAATCATTTAATATTATTGGATTTTTCTTTTGAGGAATTAGGGTTATGAAGGAAGCATTACATCCCCTCGGTATATTCCCCTCTTATTGAAAAGATTTCACAACATGAATTACATCACTCTTTATTGTTTCCCAATTATTTTTTATGGCTTAAATACCTTTTTGGTCCTCATTTTCGTACTGTTTGTTGCGGATGGTCCTTATTTCGACATAATGTTTAAAATGGTCCTCATTTTCGCAATTCGTGTTTTATTTGGTCCTTTCCTGTAACGCCATTTAAATCATTAACGGAGCATTGTACCACACCTGTACAGTATACATAACACACCCTAATACAAATTGTGCAATCTGTACAATGCTCCGTTAATGATTTAAGCGGTGCTACAGAAAAGGACCAAATAAAACACGAATTGCAAAAATGAGGATCATTTTAAACATTCGGTAAAAATGAGAACCATTTTAAATATTCTGTCAAAATGAGGATCATCCGCAACAAACACTACGGAAATGAGGACCAAAAAGGTATTTAAGCCATTTTTTATAAAGTAAAAATTAAAGCCATCAGGCCTAGGGCTTTTTGTACTCCCACACTGATTAATTGCTTTCTCTTCATCAATTAGGGATGGGAATAGAATGTTACCTAGGCTAATGCTGTTGGACTTTGTTGCCTTAAATCTGTTTTCAAAAAATTCTCTCACTACATCTCTCACCTTACTTGGCTCCTCACACCAATTTCCATATAGATAAACCCCTTTTAGTTCATTCTTAATTCTCCTCCATCTAATCATAGAATGAAAGTATTTAGACTTGATACAATATTGCATTTTCTTTGTTACAAACCAATTTTAGTTCATGAAGGAACTTCATATTTTCTAGCCTTATAACTTCATATAAGTTACTTCCATTATCCAAATCACCCAACTTCCCTATCTACATTATTACATTTTGTTTTGTTTATTAGTCTTTGTATACCAAAAGACTTCTTTAATACATACCTTAAGATCATATTTCAACTTTTAAAAATTTTCCCTCATAATTACCAAACTGTTTTCAGATCTAGTATACTTAGACCACCTCTCTCTTACCATATCTGTGAAACCAGAAGTTGTATTCCATACCTCGAGTGACCTGAATGGTTTCGGTCCCCAGTCTACTGATGATGTTTTTAAAACCAGTGCACAATGGTCTGAAACTTGTTTAACCTTGATATATTGTTTACAATCTGACCCTTGTTCCATCCACTCGGAAGATACAAAGATTCTGTCAAACCTACTATTTGTTCTGCCTTTAGATCTATACCATGTGTATTTCCCTCCCACTACCTCAAATAATTCATTTTTTTTCTATAAATTCATTGAACCCTTTCACCTCTAGTCTACTACTACCCCCTAAGTTTATCCCCTTTCCTCTCATTAGGTTTTCTTACATCGTTAAAATCACCAAGTATACACCACTGTTTACAATCTTTTGCCAATTTTATCTTAATTATTTCATCCCACATTTCAATTTTATCATTGATATTGCAAGATGAATATACATTCATTACAACAATTGTCAGTTTATTATGGTTATCACTCCTACAATAGCTATACCTATTACCACAACATACCCTTTCCCCGTAATATGCCCTTCATAATTAAAACTATCTTTATGCCACATAGTCATGATTCCCCCTGGTCTATTTTTAGCCTCCTTGTGGATCCATTGTATATTGTTATCCCCCCCAAAGACTATAACATCTTTCAATATTCAACTTGCCTAATTTCGTTTCTTGTATGCATATCATGTCAGGCCTTTCCTGAGATATGAGTTCCTTTATATATTTGCGTTTTATCTCTCCCCTAGTCCCCTGATATTTATACAAACAATTTTCATTGATTACAATTCTTCCTCCCACCTTCTCACTCTTTTTTAATGTTTCTATCTCTTTCCTCTATCTTATCAAATTTCCTCAATACTTCTTCCTCCGCCCCGAGAAAATGTTTCCCCTATTTCTTTTGCTAATTCGCATTAGGTAACAATTTCAGTTTTACCATTTTTCAACCATAATTACATATAGATTGAATGGCTAACCTCTTTTGTCTCCTTTGTGCTTTCTTAGTGTTCTCTATTTGTTTGATGGATTTTCCCACCCAAAACTTCCTTCATTCTGAAAATGATGCTGGTTCCATGTGAGTCTCCTTAATTAGAATCATTCCTTTACCATACCGATCCTTCTTGCACTTTCCTGTAATCTCACTCTCTTTGGTATCCTTACTTTGTATTTTTATTTTTTCTATTCCAACATCATTATCCCCTTCCATCATTTTTTGTTGAGGAATGTTCCAATCAATGGTTTTGTTTGCCTCATCAATTGAATTTGCCTTTTCCAAACTTTTCTTATTCCTATGTGATTGGGGTTAACGCATTGACGCCTATTTTTCTAGCCCTAACGTTTGTGTTATTTTGTTTAGCAGTTTTCGGTCTTCACTATTTTTGTTTAAGAAACTTTTGGATGCAGGTTGAGGGTTATATTTTTTGTGCCCATTCTCTTTTGCACCCCTTGGCCCTCATTTCGAACATACTTACTAGATTGTTATTCAGCCTAGACCCCTTGTGTGAGAGAGTGAAGAGTTAATCTTTTACATTTGATATATCCTTTGAGATTGTACTATGAGACACATCATGCATTTCCTTATTAGTGATTAGGTTTGACTTTCTCCATGCACTAGACTTCTCTTCCACAAAATTACCATTTTTGGTAACGTAACATCCCTACCAGATATTACGGTTTTAAAATAATAAAATAAATAAATAAGTGATAAATTTCATTTATTATAATGTCATTTCCCAAAAATACGGGATATTTGAAACTTTTATTACACCAGCAATAGTTCAAAAATCCATAATTATAAATACCATTATAATCATCCAAAAGTTTGGTAATGTAACTGATTACAATTTATTCAAAATCATAAAATAGAAAATCTCTGATAAAAATCTTTATCCCAAGTCTAGCCTCCGCTCCGGCTCTATGCCTCACCAGATCCACCTACAATATCATATGCTCACATATACCAAGTATACGATCATCGTCACACATAAGCAGATAAGGTGAGCTAACAAAATAAACATCTATACAAAATATTTACATATATAACAACACTCGCCAACCCGAGCCATAACTCAAGAGTTCCTCGTATTCATCCGCCATCCCGAGTCACAACTCAAGGGATACTATTCCGAGCCACAACTCAAGGAATCCACGTGCTTAACCCCTATCCCGAGCCACAACTCAAGGGATACGTGTAACATCCCAAGGGAATATTACTTAAAAGTAAATAATAAAAGAAAATAATCATATTAATAGTCGTCTCGATAAAATCCCAACGCGGGAAAATTTAATTTCATGAAAGCACGCGCCGAAACTTATGACATAATTAGTCAATTGTTACCAGTTCCCATTATTCGTGTTCATATTAAAAACGTAAAGTAATACATGTAAGAGAAAATCCTAGCTCTAATCCCATGCTAGCCCTCACTCCACCATCTGAACATCCTCAGCACCACCTGTATCAACATCTGCTCCCGTGTAACGAATTACACGATCATCGCCACACACAAACAGAAAGGGTGAGCTGAGAAAATAAAATAACAAGCGTATAAAACACAAGATAAATCGTATACCCATCTTATTCATTATATATAATTCTTGGCCAAGACTTTAACCCCAAGACTTATCAGTCTTTAAATCATACAATTGGTTAGCCTTGGACTCGGGAACATGATGCTCACACGAACCTGCCCGCTCGTGGTCCTGCCTCTACGAACCTCCCCGCTCGTAGTCCTGCTCTACGGACCTACCCGCCCGTAGTCCAACACATGTGATCCACCAGCCCCCGTACCTCCCCGCACGTGGCATATCTCAACGTGAGCACGGAACATACGAACCTACCTCGCTCGTATCCCCACGTGAGAGTAACTAGATATGAACCTCCCCGTTCATATCATCACATGTCAAACACCATCCATGAACCTACCCTCTCATGGCACAACATCTCCCGATCCAAGCAAAGCATCATTATCAATTAAAACAACACACCAGAAAGCAACGAACAACAGCATTTCCGCCTGGCTCGGCCCACACGCCGCTAGGCAAAACAGTTCCAGACCGCCTAGCGGTACCCACTCACCACCAGGCGCTAGCGTTGTGCCAGTGCCCCTGTTTCCTCGTCATCGCCTGGCGGAGCTCGACGTGCCGCCAGGCGTACCTCAGTACACTGCGCTCTCCTGTTAAATCCATCGCCTGGCGGGTATCAGTGTACCGCCAGGCACCATACCAGAACAATACTTTTCTAGTTTATGACAGCCCCGTTAATCCAATTTACCATTTAACTCCCTTACAAAGTTCACATGAAAACCCCAATATCAAGCCCTCGCATAGGTGAATCTACAACTATCATATGTAACCAAATACATGTGCTATACCCTGATCAATCCACTCATTTAAGTTCTCTATAATTTAACAAGAGCTTAAACATAAAATCACCACTTCATCCATCATAGGAAACTGCTATCAGTACAATTATCTTTTATCACACCCCTAAATATACCACATACTCTTGTTAACTCCCTGGTCTCGTACTCCTCTCATACCCAATTCATATGCTTTTTCCCTCTTTTTGCCTTCTTCCATCCTCCCTTCTCCCTTAACTAACATACCCATACCTAGAATTTCCTAATCCCAACCCTGACTCACCTTTTCACCCATTCCATCTACAATCCACCCTACCTTTCCTTTATAATTCTCTCATGTTTTATTCTCCATCAGACGCATTCCATATTTCTCACACCACTCTGATAAAACACTGTCGCCTGGCGGCTAATTATCCACCGCCAGGCGGTGCATCAGATCATGGGTACCATACCCAGATTTCTGGACTCGCGCTCAACACCAAAATTTCAGATTTTGATTCCGCTTTCGCCTCTAACAACGCACCATCAGTTTCACATAATTTTTTAGAACTGCTCTCAATCATACCACTCATTGTATCCCATTAAATTTCCAGACACATCATTATATACTCAATTCAATAACCATGGAATTTCTTCCTTTCACTCACGATTCCTCTCCTTTCTACACCAATGACAATTTAACTCGTGCCAACATCAGGAGCATTAGGGTCTTTTACAACCTCGCAGTTATAGCAGTTAATGGCAATCAACACAAAACAACATACAACACAGTTCAATCAAACAGTGTCAGTACAACATACATCGCCTGGCGGCTCAATCTCACCACCAGGCAGTTCATAGCAGAAACAACATTTTTTAGGTCAAACTGATGTGCCGCCGGCGGCACCTTTATGCCCGCCAGGCGGTTTCTGGGCGAGAACCCATAATTTTCATGAAAACATCGTCAGACAGAGAGGAAATTCATACATTTACACATGGCAGCACAAAATTAATCGATCACAAATATAAACACAATAAGCAACTCCCCTAACCTCTGATCCTCGCTCCAAACACGGATTGGATGTGACTTTTAATTCCACCACCACCCTTGTCCTTTACTTGCACTCTCACACTTGCCTACACTCCACTCCTTGCTCTCCACCGTGCTAATTACCTCCGAAACCTTCTGCCAGCCCTTCACACTCAACCCTCAGCCTCTGCCCTCTAATCTCTTTTCCTTTCTCACTTTTACTCTCTCTTAATTACCCTTTTAATGCCTTACACAAATTTTAATAAAAAAAATCACACTTAAGGCTAGTCCAATGTTTAATTATCCCTCTATTTTCCAGCCCTTAGGTTACCTCTCCTTTGGCTGCTAGGTTTCTAGCCTTTTCACATTCATGCAAAAGGAAAATTTGGCAAAAAGAAATTATTTAATTCTCACCAAGGTTTGAACCCACACTCATGCACATACCCAACCAAGGCCAAACCATTCAACCAATCCTTATTTCATGATAAGTCCTACAATTCTAAGAGTTTATCATCAAACCGCGCATTCAATAAATAATTACATAAAAATGCATAATTTAATAACATCCAAGTGACACACATAGGACTCAAACCCAAGTCCTCACACACAATAAATTACTCTCAACCACATGAGCTAGCACTTTTCCACGTTATAGCTCCTCACATTTATTGCTTTAAATGTTCTCATTACCCGTCTTAATTAAATAATTAATTGAATAACTGTTTAATTTTCCCGGGTCTTACATTACACCCACCTTTAAAGATTTTCGTCCTCGAAAATAAGATTTACCAGGAAATAAGTGCGGATAGGATTGCTTCATGCGATCCTCCATCTCCCAAGTCATCTCCTGAGTAGTCTCATCCCACAGCACCTTCACAGTCTTAATTTCCTTCCCCGCAGTTGTTTCACCTGTGAGTCTAGAATTCGCACTAGCCCAGTGCTCACTGTCAAATCCTCCCGAATCTGAATATCATCTGACTCCAGTACGTGCGATGGATCTACAACATATTTCCTCGACTGGAAAACGTGGAACACGTTATGTAGATTCATCAGGTGTGGTGGTAGGGCGATCTCATAAGCTGCAACGCCAATTCTCCTCAAAATCTGATAAGGCCCAACAAATCTCGGAGTTAGCTTCCTTGATTTGATGGCCCTTCCAATACCAGCCGTCGGTGTTACCCTGAGGAATACATGATCCCCAGCCTCGAACTCTAGAGGTTGCCTCCTCCTATCTGCATATGACTTATGCCTGCTCTGCGTAGCCCTCATTCTCTCCTGGGTTGCCCTAACCTTCTCAGAGGTTTGCTGTAAAAACTCAGGAACCAACACTAATGATTCCTTATCATGGTTCCAACACAATGACGTCCTACACCGCCGCCCATACAACGCCTCATATGGAGCCATACCAATACTGGTGTGATAACTGTTGTTGTATGTGAACTCCACTAAGGGAAGCATCTCACTCCAACTACCCATATGATCCAATACACAAGCCCTCAACAGATCCTCCAAGGACTGAATGGTACGCTCTGACTGTCCATCAGTCTGAGGATGGTATGCAGAACTCATCCTCAACTGAGTCCCCAACGCTGCCTGTAAGGACTGCCAAAAACGAGATGTGAATCTCGGGTCTCTATCTGACACTATACTGGCCGGCAGACCGTGCAACCTGACCACTTCCCTCACGTACAACTCAGCCAATCTGTCCATCGACCACTTCTGATTAATAGCAAGGAAATGAGCACACTTTGTCAACCTGTCCACTATTACCCAGATTGAGTCGTGCCCCTTCGTAGACTTCGGCAAGTGAGTGATGAAGTCCATGGCTACACTATCCCATTTCCACTGAGGAATATCCAACGACTCAAGTGTACCCCCTGGTCGCTGGTGTTCAATCTTGGCCTTCTGACATACCAAGCACGATGCCACGAAGTCAGCAATGTCGGTCCTCCTCCCGTTCCACCAGAAAGACTGTTTCAAATTGTGATACATCTTAGTCATACCTGGGTGTATGCTAAGACGGCTTTTATGGCCCTCCTCCAGAATCTGTTTCCTCAGTCTCCAATCCCCAAGCACACAAACTCGGTCTCTGAACCTTAGGATACTATTTGTCCCAATCCTGTAGTCTTTCCCCTTCTCAGTCCCTATCCAACTCACAAATTGCTGTAACTCAGCATCATCCTTCTGTTGATCTCGGATAATTCCCAATACGTCACTAGTCAATGTAAGCACACCGCATCTGATGCAATCCCCACTCAGCTGTATACCCGGGTTCATATCCCTGAGCTTCTCAATTAACTCCAACTCCTTCACCATCATAGCTGAGATGTGCATCCGTTTCTGACTCAAGGCGTCCGCCACCACATTAGCTTTACCCGAGTGGTAGAGCAACTCGAAATCATAATCCTTAAGATACTCCATCCAGCGCCGATGCCTCATATTTAACTCCTTCTGATCGAACAGATATTTCAGGCTTTTATGATCACTAAACACCTGAAATTAGGAGCCATATAAATAGTGTCTCCATGTTTTAAGAGCAAACACTACAGCAGCCAGCTCCAAGTCGTGGGTCGGATAATTTTTCTCGTGCACCTTTAACTGTCTAGAAGCGTAGGCTACCAGCCTCTTCTCCTGCATCAGGACACAACCCAAACCCTGATAGGATGCATCGCAGTATACCTCAAACACCTTACTGGTATCTGGAATAATTAGAATTGGAGCTGTAGTCAACCTCCTTTTCATCTCTTCGAAGCATTCCTCACATTTACCAGTCCATGAGAAGGGTTGATCCTTCCTAGTGAGTTGAGTTAATGGACTCACCATTTTAGAAAACCCTTCCACAAACCTCCTGTAGTACCCAGCCAATTCTAAGAAGCTTCTCACTTCTGTTACAGTTTGAGGTCTCTCCCATTTCAACATTGTCTCAATCTTACTCGGGTCCACTGATATACCATGCGAAGAAATCACATGCCCCAGAAACTGCACCTCGTCCATCCATAATTCACATTTGGACAGTTTACCGTACATCTGATGTTCCCTCAATACATCCAGCACAATTCTCAGATGGCCAGCATGTTCCTCTCTAGTCCGAGAGTATATGAGAATATCATCTATAAACACCACCACGAATTCGTCCAGATATGGTCTGAAGATGCGATTCATATAATCCATGAAGACAGCTGGGGCGTTGGTCACTCCAAAGGGCATCACTACATATTCGTAATGTCCATATCTCGATCTGAAGGCTGTCTTCTGGACGTCCTCTGGCTTGACTAAGATCTGATGATAGCCAGACCTCAAGTCAATCTTGGAGAATACTCATGCCCCTCTGAGCTGATCAAGCCAATCATCAATTCTCGGAAGTGGGTATTTATTCTTTATCGTCAACTTGTTCAACTGCCGATAATCGACGCACAGCCGAGAACTACCGTCTTTCTTCTTCACTAATAACACCGTGGCTCCCCATGGTGAAGCGCTGGGTCGGATGAATTTCTTCTCTAGCAGGTCTTCTATTTAATTCTTCAACTCTGCTAGTTCAGCCGGTGCCATTCTGTATGGCGCTGCCGACACTGGACCCGCTCCAGGGATTATATCAATTGAGAAATCTATATCCCGGCTGGGTGGTAACTCAGGTATCTCGTCTGGAAATATGTCGGCATATTCATCCACTACTGGTATCTTACTGATCTACTCTTCTGTACTCATTTTCTTCTCTTGGGCCACTATCACAAAACAAGTCGACCTCATCTTCATCTCTTTCACTGCCTCTCCAGATGTCACCAACTCTATCCCCTCTATTTCTGGGAACACAATTTTGCGCCGTCCACAATCAAGCACCATGTGGTTGATAGACAGCCAGTCCATTCCCAGTATGACCTCCAATCCCTCCAAGGGCAAGCAAACTAGATTCACCTTGAAGCGTCTGCCCTCTACCTCCATCAAGCATCCAACACAGGCTACATTTGTTGAAACCTGTCCAGATGCGGGTGTCGAGACTGTCAACTCGCATCCAAGGTCACGAGTAGACAACCCCAATTTCTTCACGCAATCATGAGATATGAAGGAGTGCGAAGCTCCTGAATCGAATAGCACTAACACACTGTTACCAAAAAGTAAACAATGATCCAGAATCAGATTACCTGATCGGGTGGCCTCTGTGCTGGTCATGGCAAAAACCCGGCCTGCGGCTCTCGGCCTGTCAGATGAGGATGGCTGAGGTCGTGATGCTGGAGCAGTCTTCCTATTAGGACATCTGTTGGCGAAGTGTCCCGGCTGATCACAGGCATAGCACTTACGAATGCCCATGCCACTGCCTTCGCTGCGGGCGGGTCTAGTACAATCTCGCTGCAGATGTTCACCCCCACAGTTATAGCACCTCGGTTTCCACGAAGACGCAACTGGTCTACTATAGGGCTTCTTCTGGAATCTGCCCTCAGCACTATTCTTCTGTGTGCGGTTGACCCGGCTGGGTCCCATCTCCAACTGCTTTACACTCTTGGCTTGCTCAACCAAGATTGGAAACTCTCGCACCCTCAATGGCACAATAAAACGCCTCAGCTCATGTTTGAGGCCGCCTTCAAACTTTCTACAGTGTCACTCCTCCGTCACTGTCTGCGAGTAGAATCTCGAGAGGTACTCAAACCTCTCCATAGAGTCCTGCACTGACAAACTTCCCTGCTGCAGGGTGAGAAACTCTGCCTCGCGCTCATGTTTAGCGCTATCAAGGAAATACTTCTCCAGGAAGCTCGTCCTGAAGCTAGCCCAAGTGACCTCTTCAACTTTGTTTATCATCTGTTGCTGCATGCTCATCCACCAATACTCGGCTTCGGTCACTAACAGGAAGGTGGCGAAATTGAGCTTCTGCGTCTTTGTGCACTCTATCACTCTGAATATCTTCTCACATTCATGAAGCCATGAGTCAGCCTCATCTGGGGTGGCTTTCCCAGTGAATTTAGCTGGCTTGTGACGCATGAAGTCCTCCATGGTCACTGGTCTAACAGGTGGGATCATAGCCCTCGGTGGTGCTGCCACAGGCTGCATAGCATCCACCATCCTGTGGATTGCGTTAGCAATCTCGTCAGCGCCAGCGGTGTTTCTACGCCTTCTATTTGCCATTGCCTGTGCACGCCACATATTCAGCTGTTAAAATCAAACAGCTAAGGATTAAATTATACTCTAGCAAATTTAACAACCAACACACATCAATCAATTTCACACAACAAACGTCAGCTCACTCCCCATTTTTCCCAAAAGCATCAAAACGTTTGCTCTGATACCAAATGTAACATCCCAAGGGAATATTACTTAAAAATAAATAATAAAAGAAAATAATTATATTAATAGTCGTCTCGATAAAAATCCCAACGCGGGAAAATTTAATTTCATGAAAGCACGCGCCAAAACTTATAACATAATTAGTCAATTGTTACAAGTTTCCATTATTCGTGTTCATAATAAAAACGTAAAGTAATACATGTAAGAGAAAATCCTAGCTCTAATCCCATGCTAGCCCTCACTCCGCCATCTGAACATCCTCAGCACCACCTATATCAACATCTGCTCCCGTGTAACGAATTACACGATCATCGCCACATACAAACAGAAAGGGTGAGCTGAGAAAATAAAATAAAATAACAAGCATATAAAACACAAGATAAATCGTTAACCCATCTTATTCATTATATATAATTCTTGGCCAAGACTTTAACCCCAAGACTTATCAGTCTTCAAATCATACAATTGGTTAGCCTTGGACTCGGGAACATGATGCTCACACGAACCTGCCCGCTCGTGGTCCTGCCTCTACGAACCTCCCCGCTCGTAGTCCTGC
>Ga0214543_1003228_pt1 | contig 31819 bp, 13 predicted proteins | sample CNSS2metaG_FD_160094 | JGI IMG/M metagenome (GOLD analysis project Ga0214543, IMG submission 160094) | Root nodule microbial communities from cowpea collected in UCLA plant growth center, Los Angeles, California, USA - CNSS2 | ecosystem: Host-associated > Plants > Roots > Nodule | place: USA... | reverse complement strand
GAGGAGTAGCAGGAGGTCTTAGCCACTGGACTCGATCAAGTCTTTGGCGCGAAGGAGACTTACCTGGTGTGATGATTGGGTGATAACCCCTTGAGGCCAAACTCTGCAGAGTTTGGGAATCATACACGGTGCAAGCCACCAAGAGGTCCGATGTTAATTGCATATATCCATATAATTGAGTCTAGAACTGAATGGCGTGTGAGTATTGGAATGTTCCTGTGTGAATTTGTGATAATTGATTGTTATTATGTTCTTACCCTAATGTAACCTTCTTTAAATCATTATTAGCTTACCCTTGCTTTCTGTGTTTTTGTCTCGTCTTGTATGTTTCCTTTTGCGATGATCACCTTAATGGTGTGAGCATATATGGTTGCAATGTCAGAGGCACTTCTGGAGGATGAGGAGCCATCGTTTTAGGTGGGAGCTTTAGTGGTGGTCAATTTAGGTACATTTTTATTAGTTTAGTGTAAGTGTATAAGTAATATATTTTTATAGTCATAACTTTTGTAAGACTGTATTAATATATTGTGTACACTGAATTACCTGTTTTGAAACTATGATGAAACTTCCTATTTTTATTAGTCTTAAGCTGCTAAAAATTGGGATATTACATGCAGACTGCGGAAATATTTAATTTATAATTTATTTTTAATTTTTTAAAGATATAATAGTCTTTACAGTCAAACTTGGAAGTGCAAGAAGAAAAATTCGGGGTGCAGTAAGAAAAACCCTTCTACTATTAGATTCTATCTTTGCCCAAACGATCCAACCCTAAAATCAATAAGGTCATTTCTTCCTGCACACCCATAAATTCTCATATTCCCATTTTAGCGTTTATTAAAAATTTACTAAAAATCCTAATAATTTAAGACATCTCCTCCTTCTCCTTCATCTTCACATGTCGGGTGCAGCTTCTCCCTCCCTCCATCTCCATGGCCGCAACTGCATCGCCAGCTTCGTGTGTGAGCATTGTGGGAATGCGAGGTTTGTGTCGTGCGAAAATTGCAGTGAGAGTTGGAAGGTGTTTGACGAGGATAAAGGGTGCTTGAAGAGATGTTTGGAATTCAACAAAAAATGGAGTTCTTGAGGGACATGGAAGTGGTGCAGGTGCCACCTTTCTCTTCATTAAAGAAGACAACATCGTCGTGATGACTGCATGTACTGGATTATTTGCTCTGGAACACTATAATATTTATATAATTTGCTCTCCACAATCATTCCCAACTAACTGTGAGATGAACACGAAGGTTTCCAGAATATGTGGCACTTGACCCATCGAGGCATCGAGGCACTTGACCTCTCTCACTAGTCTGTCCCAACCTTAAATGCCACCATGTTGTCTTATCTTGCATCGTCTAACTAGTTACACTAGTTACAAACACATGTACGATTATTGTTGAACTATCAAATATGTAAACAATTAATTTCACCTCCTTACCAATTGTAGACTCTCCTTTTAAAATAGTATCTTATTCAATCTTGAATAATAAACTCATAAGATCGAACATACTAATCGAAAAAAATTCACTTGAGCTCTAAAACATACCTCACATCTTGCAGCAACATCTCCTAGATGACTTGCACCTTACACGACACAAAATTAAGGTGGTTTTGATTTTGTTCATCATGTTAATCCTCTCCTCTAATACAAAAAACGCTAAATGTTCACCTCACCCTTTATTATATACATTCTTATTCTATTAAGATAACTTCCACCTTGATTTCAATAATATTAAGTCATTATGAAGAGAAAAAAAAACTTCTCAAAATCAAACTTGTTGATCGTGTCTAGAATCTTGTATTTCTTGATTGTCTTTCTCATGTCCCCACATAGGGTGCCAATTGTTGGATTCATTCAACAATAACAATAAAAGCACATGAACAAAAATAAATGAAAGCAATTATATTATACCAGAAGATTCTATACACAATATACATTCTATATTAGACGTGTATATATATATATATATATATATATATATATATATATATATATATATATATATATATATATATATATAACTAAAGAAATAAAATAATAGAAAACTATTAAAAGAATTAAATCAAAATACCATACAATACATAGAGTATCTATCTAAACATAAAAATATTACATTCTTTTTAGGAAATTATCTTTATTACTCTTCGCGCGACAATCATAAATAAATTAGAGTGAAGACATCAAAAGAAACTGCACTCAGTTGCATCTAAAAATAATAAGCGTCTCCTTTTCCCTGCATAGATACGAATCAAAAAACCCAAATTCATGTAAGAATTTGTATGCTACTTATTATAAAAGGATAAATTGGATTTGTTCAGTTTATGTTTGGCTTGATAAGTTAAAAAATATATTCATTTCGATCCCTTAAAATTTGTTTTCTAGGACATATCAAATTACTTCTTTTTTCAGTTTACATATCTAATATTATTTAGTTTAGCTTGTTAAATTTAGCCGATAAAAATAATACTAAATTTTGTAAAATTGGTTAAAAAATTGTAAGGACTAACAAAACGTGGTAAACCTTGAAATTTAAACCGACACTTGTGATATAAGATGTGGTAAGAGAAAGTGATAGTCTTACCTTAATAAGACAACCATCCACTCTAATTTCGGAAACAGAGAACCTTGTTGGCCAACGACACAAGTGCTTCTCTAAGGCAGGGCAAGCGTAAATATCCAATCTTTCCAATCTGTTCCATAATAGGCTGTCTGGAAGGCTCCTCAACTTGCAACAAAAGCCAATAGCTAATTGGCGAAGATAAAGAAGATCATCAAAGAAATCAGGCAAGTATTCTAGATTTGGAAGATTATATAATCTCAACCATTGCAGGCCGGTCATGGCTTGTATAGCCTCATCCAAACCTTTCAGCTCTCTGCATCTTTCAATTTGTAATTTCTTCAAAAAAGGACTCAACACCCATCTCGGGAAACGCCCACCTGGGTATGCTGTTACCGTCAAACTCACAAGCTCTTGGGTATCAGGTTGAAGCACTTCAACAATCTTCTCAACATTTTCTCCTAATTTCGTCTCTTCATTTCTGTCCCATGACAACCTCAACTCCTTCAATCTCTTCCTTGACATTTTCGCTTCCATCGCATCCTTTACACTCACTCTTCCGAGATGCTTCATCTCAAGATCTCCTTTCAGCCTCATTCCTCCCAATTCTTCCAAAAGGAACCCTCTTTCGTTGCCAACAAAGAAGGAAGTTAAACTCTTCAGGGAAAACAACTTCCCCATGTGAGGAGGCAAGCTTGATAGTTTGTGGCAACCCTTAAAAGATAGCTTTTCAAGACATCTTAACTCTATCAACCTGTCGGGCAACTTCTGGAGATGTTTACAGTAATCTAATTTCAAGATTTGCAAATTCCACAGTTTACACAGGAATTCTGGAAGAGTTTTGAAGTCACTCTTGGAAACATTCAAGTACCTTAAATGCTTCAAATCTCCGATTGAAGGTGACAATTCTCCTTTTAGTCGTAACTGAAGCACCCGCAAATATTGACATTTCAATACATTAGGAGAAATTTGATCACTGTATTGATTTGGTATTAGATAAGTCCTCAAAGATTTTATTTGCTGCAACCCAATTGAATTCAATTCAATTCTCCGTCTATAATCTGAGAGATGGCTGATAGCAGACGAATAAGTTACTCTAGAGTCACCTATCACACATTCTATATCTTTTGCAACAAATCAATAAAGCTACTGTCACCTGTTAAGCATTGTACATCTTGTGCAACTAAGCGTGCAAGTTTCCTAACATGATAGTGCATCCTGAAACCTGTATTGTTGCCAAATTCATCTGTCTCAATATCTTCAAAAAAGGATCTCTTATGTAATTCATTCCACACATCATCACCAGCATCCTCAGCATCTAACCTTCCATCAGATGAAATGAATCCGTTAGCCATCCAAAGTTCAATTAAATATGGTTTCCTTATTGTTTCAACACTAGAAAATATTGAACAATAAGTAAAGCACTTTTTGAGTCTTATTGGTAGGTTCAAATAACTTAGTGTCATGGCACATTTTACAGAGTCATGAACTTGTGGTGAATTCCAAATGTTGCTTCTCATGACATTGAGCCACTGTTTTCTCTCTCTGGTGGAGTGTAGAAGAGCACCTATTAGTTTTGCCGCAAGAGGCTCTCCCCTACACTTTTGTACTATCTCCCTTCCTATTGCCTCAAGATGAAATGGTATTTCCTCATTTGATTCAAAGACTTGTTGTTTAAACAGTTTCCACGAATCATCGACAGACAGCACTGATAATTTATGATGAATCTCTCCATCCCACTTTCTTCCATACATCGGACTAGGAGTGGTGATACTAGGAGTGGTGATCAAAATGGAAGAACCTTTTTTCCCACAAGCCAATTCTGATTTCAACCTCTGCCAGTCAACATCTACGGAATCCCGATACCAATTGAAATCCAACACAATCAAATATCTTTTTCCGTGGAGAAGACATTGAAGTTTTTTTTGTATTGTGTCTAGATCCAAGTCCTCACAGTCACACCCAATAGCTGCTTCCAAGATAGCTTCTATAATTCTCTTAAAATTGAAATCTAAAATCCTACGCACCCAAATTCTCAACTCAAAGTGGTCAACTACCCCCGGATGATTGAAGATGAGTTTGGCAAATGTTGTTTTTCCAATTCCTTTTGGCCCTTCAATTCTATAGACCGATAAAACATCCATAAATTCATAATGATTACTAATCAAATTCATTAAAATTCTATTTTTATCCTCTTCTCTTCCGTAGACTCGTGGTTCACAGAAGAAAGAGGTAGTTCGGCCCCCCTCAATGACTTCGATTCTTCTCCCAGCAATCATTATCCTACCAGTCTCAATCAAATCAAACTTTTCTTCTTTTTCTTCGAGAATTTCTATTAATTTCTCACTTATCCTTTTCACTCTCTTAGCAATTTTGTAGACAAAAACAATATGCTTGGGATGAAAAGAGGACAAGCTAGAGCACTGTACCTTATCTGATACAAAACCTTTGACCCCACGGTACTCCGACCTCAGTGCTTCATAGTCGCACTCATCAATTATGTCATCCACCATTTTAGCAGCATGTTTATCTTTTGCATCCAATTTCTAATTTCAATGTTTGAAAATTGTTTCTCCTCAGCATCTTCAAGCAAAGGCTTGATAGTAGAGAACATGACAGCAAGCCTCCTCAGATCTTGATTAAAACTCAGAAATGGTTTCAACTGCTTTTGGATGAGTGTGTTCAAATTGTGAAGCACAGATTCAACCACAAACTCTGTCATAATGTAACTCTGGAAGATGAAAATTTGAGAGGGATTGAATGAAGAAGCAACAAGGAGAAATGTTGTGTGGGCTTAACAAGGACAAAAGGTTGCCGAATATGGCAAGGAATAATTTGTAAGCAAGGCAATTAGATTTCTTAAGTAACAAGGCTGGGATCAGTTGTGAAGCAATGTTGGAGTGGTTTCTTCATGCTTAAGGCAGCAAGGTTTCTCACCATCAAATCTTCATGTTGACAATCATGGTTTTGTTGTATAAATAATAAAAAAATAATAATCGATTTAACTCTTATATAAATAAATTACAGAAAGGAAAAATAAACTACCAGGTTTAAAATAATCTTTGCAACTTTGTAGGTACATAATTTTTGGTGAGTGTTATTAGTGTACATGTTATCTATTTTAAAATCATCAGATTGAAGAGGGGTACACTTCTAATAATATTGTATAAATAATCGAAAATGGGTGATGATTTTGGAGAGAGAACGTAGAGTCCTCACTACTCCACAGATTACATAAATTTAAATAATAATATTTTGACTCACTTTTTTTATTCTAATACATCATTTTAATCACTTTTCAATTATCTATTTTGTGTTTTTTTAGTAGAGTAATGTGATAACTTAATGGTGAATCAAAAAAATAAAGTGAATAAAAAAAAGTGTGTTAAAATATCACTATCCTATAAAAATATTGATCTATATTTTTTTTCTTCAACATAAATATATTATATCAATTAATTATATTTTATTTTAAATTATTTTTATAACTAGGAATAAAATTGTAATCTCTTATTTTTATCAATTAAATATATTTTTTAATATATCAATCACAATATACACAAACTTTCATCTCAATTCCATTCAGATTACATTTTTCCTTTAATCCATACAACATCGTTTTTACTCCTCTTTTCTCTTAAATCCACTCTTCCAAATCCGTTGTCAAATCTAAAGAGAGCCTAAGAGACTATGCTTTCAGCTTAGTAATTGAAATTTAATTTTAATTTTAATTTATAATTTGAGATTTTATTTTTTACATTAAATCATTGATAATATAAATATATTAATATATAATTACATTTATTTTACCATACCAATCAAATCTATTACAAACAATTTTTTTTTCTAAATAATCTCACTTTTATTTTTATTTTTATTTTTCACTCCATGAAATCCATTTCTTCTTAATATATGCTTTACCAAATAAGTCACAATAATAAAATAGTAATGAAAATGTCACGTTTCGCTTACGTCTCAAAAAAAATTTGAGATGAATGGATAATATTTACTTTAATATATGAATAATATTAACTTTAAATTTTTAATATAAATATATTTTTAAATTATAACTATACTTTTATTAATTGTGATATAATTTTTTTTAGAATCATTAGTAATGCCCTTATCTTACAAGATAAAATTAATAAAATTATTACATATATTTTAAAGTTTTAAAATTAGTAATTAGAAATTATATAAAATATAAATAATAGTCATTATTTTATAACCCTTACATATTTTTAAAATAATATATACAATTTTATTTTTTCAAATTGTATTAATATTTTATAAGAACATTGAAAATAACTAAATTGAGTTTCAATATTTTATTATTAAAATACAAAATTTATAAATAAAATAATTATTTAGTTGAATTTAATTTTATAAAAGTCAACATCTCCCTAAGAATGACCTTCTTTTTTTTTAGATTTTCTCTGATTAACCAATTCATCTTTCTGAAGATAAAAATTCATCATATGAGTTTTGACTTAGAATACGATAATTATGTCTAATTAGAATTTGTAAAGTAAGTTCATCTTTTACCTTTTTTTAAGTTGTTTTTAAAAGTTTTGCATGCATGTGTTATAAAGATCGGTCACATGTGGCTAGAAAGAGTTTATGATGAATTATTTGTGTAGAAGTAAAAGAGTATGTTTAAATCATTTATTTTTTTTGTGTATTTGTGTTTGTGTGTCTGCATCTTTGTGTATTTGTATATCTTTGTGGTTGTATATCTCAGTGTTGTGTTTGTGTGTTTTTATATCTTTGTGTTTGTCTATTTGTATGACTATGTACACGTTAAAATATTTTCTTTAGCATAATGGTCATTTGACATAAGTATTATAAAAGTTGTTATTTATATGTATTAGAATTACGAAAGAAATTTGTGTATAAATATTTTTATTTATAAAAATATTAAATGACTTATTGAATTGAATTATATGCTAAACATAATTTAGAATTATTATATATTATTTTTATTTTGTTAGTTAATTGTTTTTTATCTTCAACATTAAATTAACTACAGTTATGAGAAAAGAAAATAAAAATAGTAAAAAGGATCAAATATCTGAAATTAAAAAAAAACTTTTTGGAGAAGCTAATGCTAAACATGATTCTATAGCAGAGACAAGTTTGAATTTATTTTAACGAAATGCATTAGTTTTTATAGAATTCCTTTTATCTTATCCTAAAATGAGCTTATAAATTTTGTATATACATATAAGAAGTCACTTCTGTTTGGAGGGTGAAGCATTTAGGACAACTTCTTCCTGTACCTCCATAATTTCAGTTTATACTCCTATAAGTGTTTGTAATGTAAATTTTGTATTTTTGAACGTGTAATTTACAATGATTTTTTATTATACTTTTAAAATGTATAATCTGAAATACACTTATATCTCAAATTATATAGTTCAGATTATATTTTTTTAATTTGTATTCTAAAATATAAAATCTAAAATAAATAAATAAATAATGCTTTCCAAATTATATATACAAAGATTTTTCAGGGTACAAGTTAAAATTATGGAGGTGCACAAAGAAATTGCCCCCATTTAATTTAAACTTCCCATGCTTTTTTTTTTTTTTCCTCATTTGCTCTCTTTTTCTATCTCTACATCGTTCTTCCTCTCCTTCTCTTCTTTCTCCTTTGCAGCAACAGCAATGATGAAAGAAGCTATTGCCGCATAATAGAGGCAATAATGGTGTAGTACAGTAAAGAAAGGTATTTTAATTTTTATATGTCAGTGTGAGGATACAATTAATAAGTGTGGAGGTATAAAAAACTATACCACTTAAGTTTTCCATGAATTGGAATCAATGCCCAAATAAATAAGTACGGTTTCGACTTTTACATTCTATCTTTGCCCAAACGATCCAACCCTAAACTTTCTATTGTACTCTGAACGATTTTTTTAATGGTGCTGTATTATGAATTTGGATAATCTCTTTGTTTATAATAAGAGAAATTCTGTTAAATTGATTTTTTAACTGTTTATTACATATTTTCTATGAAATAAAACAAAAACTAACTACATATTATCCCACACAATTACATACTTTTTTCATTATTTTTAATTTTTTTTATTTTAACTGTAAGATTTAATAATAAATACAATAAAAAAATTGAACAAAACAAAATTCTCGTATTTCATTGTGAATCCAAGTTAGGTATATTATATGATAATTTCGACGACGGTAAATTTTACCAAAAGAGTTGACTGAATAAAAAAAACAGTTCAATGTAAATTGAACAAGGATATTTAGGTTTAGTTTACTACATTTTATTTAGTAACTGAATTCATATTCTGTTTTTATGTTTTGGTAACACGTGTGTTAGAGTTGATAGTATAATTGTATTTGTGTTTGCTGGGATTTAAATTGAAACATTAATTAGTTTTCATCAAACATTATGTTGATATATCTGAAAACCTGTTTTTAATTTAGTTAAAAAAATAAAATTCATTAAAATTTCAGTTACCTTAAAAGCTATGACTGTTTTTGTGTTCAACAGTTCTTTGTTTCGTACTTTAGTTTTGATGCTGGTCTTATTCACTAAAAGAAAATAATCTACTTCTCATAGTTTAAGTACTAGAACAAGGGCTATGCTTGCAAGAGGTGTTTATGCAGTTAGTGAACTTCATTGATTGCATACAAACAGTAAAATCTGCTTTTGACTAGCTTCCCTGTGAACTTTCTTGGAGAACAGTGATTGCTGTCTTCTGTAGTATAAAATCTGATCTTCAACATCTTTCTTGGAAGAACAAAAGTCAATTATCATATGCTAGTCTGTGAAGGATTCTGTTCATCACTTCTTGTTTCTTCTAAATCATAACATTCATAAACCTGAGAGCTTCAGTTTGGAACCGTCAAAGAAGGAGGGAAATGGGGACAGAGAATTCAATCACTATAGTTATCAAGAGCAATCCTAAATTGAATTTGAAAGATCTGCCTTTAATTCACTGATAATACCCTCATTGATTACCATGTCCACATTAAGGACATTCTCATTTCATAATTCTGTGGCCAACATTGGTACATCTAAAGGAATTTCTTCATTAATGTTTGTGGCCAACATTCCTTTCCTAGAAGAAATGGTGTAACATTAATAAGAATATCACAATTGTTTACTGATGAGTCACCATACAGGCCCCATTTGCATGTGCCTTTATTTTATATGGCTCTTTTCTTTTGCCTTTCAGGGTAATTGAGAATTTATTGCAGATTTGATTTGTGGTCCTTGCTAGACAGTATGTTATAATTACTTATTTTTCCTTAATGATTGCAAAAAAAATCCTAAGGTAGGTTTACCTTGTTGTCTATTTTTGGTCCCAATCAGTCGAGATAGACTGTCTGATTTGGGTCTAATCATGACACATGAAGTGATATGCAATATTTTGGATGGTTGAAATGATGGAAACAGTGGGAGCTTTGATTATTACAAATTCTGGCCTATGGGAATTTCGTAAATGAGTTATTATATGGCCTTATTCAAAGGGATAAATATCACAAGAACAATAGTTACATTATGAATGAATATTACAATGGTAATAACTGTTACTGTTATCAAGAATTTCATAGGATTTCATTCTGCATGTTGGTTTCTTTGTTGGTTCTTGACATAGCAGACCCATACATATATGCAGTTATGGACCCATCCTAACTTGATGGATAGAATTTTGGCTTCTTCCCTACATGCTATTGTACTAATAGCGTAAGGTTCAAGACTCAGCCATTAAAATATCAACTAATAATTCATTATAGTTGATTTGAATCGAAATTATATTAGAGACTTTTTTTGATGCAGTTACATTATATTAGAGACTGAGTTGTTGATTCAAAGATTGCTTCTTTCAAGTTCCTATTCGTATAAACAATAAAAGGGTGATGGTTTTGTGACTTCATGCTGTTATATTTTGCACACATAGTCAAAAAGTAACTCTCTTGTATCTGTGATTGAGTTTTTTTAACAGAATGGAGAATCTGAGCCAAACCATTATCAGAATTTCTTGGTTCATAACACTTCAGTTAGAGCAAACCTTTCCTAAAATTCAGATCAGATGTCTGTAATGATCTGTTTTTGTGTTTATTTTCTTCTGCAGTAAAGAATTTTCATTTACTTTTCGATCAGAAAGCTGGACTTGATATGAATGGTACAATTATTGACCCCAACAAAAAATTACTAGAAAGTCAGCATAAATTTCGGAAAACCTCTATGAAAGTGTTTCAAATTTTGTCATGTTTAGTCCAAAGCTGACAATGTTTTTGACGTGCTATCTGTCCTTTGATGCTTGAGCCTAGAAACAAATAATGGAATATTTAAACTCCAATTTGAGCTTTGAGATATAATTTTAACCTGTCTTAAGTGGAAAACAGATATTGCGTGAGGTTTTTCTTGAGGATTATGCACATTATTGGTAAAACCTTTCACGGATATGTTGGTCACCAAGAGCGTCATAAAAAACTTGAATGTTGAAACGAAGATGTGGATGCTGTAACTATATCAATCAGAAAACTCACTTCTAAAAAATTTTTACATTGATTACTCTTCTATTCTTTTTCTTTTCGTGGTGGTGCTATACAAACATGTTACCACAGGAGCATGGTTTTGCAGTTGAGGGTATGATTGGCGATGAAAGAGAAATCTAGGTTGAAACGTGGTGATGAATTTTCATGCCCATGTAAGAATCAACTAGTAGGAACTTCTGACATTCTAGTGGCTATCATATAATACTCTATGAGCCACTATACATGTTTCAGCTTTTCAGTTTGCACCAATCAACTTGCTGATTCTGAAATACTCTGCAATGAAGGGCGCCAGGATTTTGACCTCACTACAGCAGGATTTGCTGAAGCCACCCTTGGCCTTTGTCTCTCTGCCCTCGTTCCCTGCAATTCATTACACTGTTCAGCATCGATGCAAATCAATGATGAGGATAAAAACTTCCAAAATCGGAGATAAAAGTTGTGTCTGCAGCTTAATTTCTAGTAAAATTATGTCTGTCATTGATCATTCATTCGCTTTTCACAGAGTTAAAACATCCAAGCCATGTTTTGCTAAGGATTGCATGACTAATGGCATAAATACATGCATAGTTTGTACAAAAAATATATATTATAGATAACAGTAGAGAGATTCAGCATCTATAGAACCTGTGCCATGTGGGTAGATAGATCAAAATGTTCAGTGGATTCACTATTGGGGTGGACTAAAGAAACAACCTACTAGAATATTCTTCATGGAATAACACTTAATTTAAAGGGAAAAGTGGAGAAGTAGTGTTGACATGAGACATACCTGGTGTGTGGAATCCCCTCCTGTGTGTGGCTCACTGGCTGAACTCTGCTTCTCCGGTTGTGCTGTGTGTGCCTTCTCAACTGTCTCAGCCTGTGGCTTCCTCGTCTTTGCATGCTTCTTTGCTTTCAAAACCTTCATAACCTCTAAAACCAGAAACAGAAGAAGTTCTTAGAATCACATGAAGTGATGAAACCACACAACACAAACACAGAAACCGACCCTTCATCACAAAGATCTGACAGCATCATATATATATATATATATATACCTTGAGTGGTGATGAGCCTGTAGGCATGGCCGAGGTTGAGAGTTTCATTAGGCCGGAGGAGCTTAACTCGGGTGAAACGCACCGTTTTCTGGTCTTGATTCTGGTCCTGTGGTGGCACAGGCAATGGTATTATCAAAGAGACATAGTGACCAGGGTTGGTCCTCATAACCTCACTTGCAGTGACTGGCCAATACAACCTCTCTATCTTCCCACAAGGGTGTTGGATCACAAGCACTGCAGCATCCACAGCTTGGCAATTTCCCATGTGTGAGAGTAGTTTGTGGCAAGAGAGATTGAAGAAGAAGAAGAAGAAGAAAATGGTAGAGATAAGGGAAAATGGATGAATGGATGAATGAATGAATGAATGAAGAGAAGAAGGAAGTGAAGTAAGCAAAGGTCTCTATCTATACAGCTCCTTCTAGCACCCCACAAATATAGTAAAAACAGGTTCTAAGAAACTCTTGGCTCTTTAACCAGCCTCTTCCCAACTAACATGTTATTATTATTTATTATTATGTAGGGTGGTCAATTTAAGCCTAAGATATTTGGCCTTAAATTGCATAGGGGGGCATGACAAAAATATTGTGAAGGTTTTCGTTAATAATTGTGAATCTAGTAAGATAATGTTTGGACATAGTGGTTAATTATTTTAATATTGGGCAACCACTGATTGGCACCGGCACTGGCCTCTAGGAATGCTGCAAATGCCACGTGGAGAGATGAGAAGACGAAGAAAATTGGACGGATATGTTCGGCGATGTCGACGCGGTCAAGGATTAGATTTAAGGTAAGACAAATGCCTCTTACGTATTATCTATATGCTACTACTACATAACCAAAAATCAGAAAATACTAATAATTATTGTAACAATAAAATAAAAATATTATTGGGTACTCAAAGCGTGCGTTTGAACAAGATTCTTTTGAGTGGACGTTGGATAAAGGACACAGCACCATCTTATCCGGGTTTCAGAAACTCGCGTACCTTGTTTGTTTGGTTTCTATAAAATGTGAGCCAAAGAAGAGGTGAAGGTAGAAACTTCTAGGAATTAACATGTTTCAAATTTTCACTAATATTAAATGATATTGCCACATTGCACAACTTTTCTCGAATGCTTCTGAGTCCAATTCAAAGTGTAGCTAGCTTCAAAGTGACCTATAATAATTGATATTGGTTGATTGATGAATGTATAAAAAATATGAGTTTGTTCAAGCGAACTTTGCTTGGGTGCTTGCTAGGCCCTTGCAGCTTTATCCTTTGAGTGCTGTTGAAAGTGGGTTGGACCAAATCATTGTAAGCCATTTTGGTAATTTTTCAAAGTTTCAGTTTGAGATAAATAATTCTTTTCAGACGGCTGCAAGAGTCTTTGATCTCCAATGTGGAGAAACTTTAATTCAGGATGTGAAACGTGACTGGCCCCTAACTATTTTATGAACCATAAATGATAGATTTGAGAATCCTCTTTGATTCATGGAGCAAATTTTGTGCGTATCTTGAGTACTTTGACAACAAGGCACCAAAAGATGCTTTACAATCATAATTTCTCCCCATGATCCCAGTTACATGGCGATGAATACTCGTTAATTTTGAAATTACTAGAACTAATTCATATTTGCTTCTTACTGATTTAACATGGTTAAATATTTTCTGCACTTTCACTACTGCACATTAACCTTGCTTGGCCAACTGAAGCAAGCAAGTAACTATGACCTACGGGACCACCCCCTAGGAAGGGCCTCCATAGGTTGTCTTGTCTGGTTCTGTGTATGTGTATAACACCATATCACATATGGGGAAAAAGTGTTGACATGATATAATTAATTTGTATGTTTTGCTCAATAAATTGTCCATATCTTGGGATGAACAATGCCATGTTGAGCTAAGACAAGAGTGGTAATATTGGTGTAGATCCTTGACTCTTGTGAATCTGATATTGCTTAAACTATGATTGCCCCAAGGTTTGAAATTTTCTTGTTCTGATTCACATGTGTAAACATCTCTGCATAATGTCAGTGTGTGTAAGCCATGTGAGGTGCTGGGTGATTTTGGCTGAAATATTAAATGAGGAAAGGACTGTTTCTTGTTCAAACATGACTCTTGTAGGGGACTACACCTTTGCTATTATATAGTAAGAGTGTTAGCCCTATGTGGCCACCAATGTGGCCGCCATCAATTGTTATTTATTGGGGTCCGAATGCTCTTAATATTCTAATGTTAGGACATGTTTTAAATACAGTAGTTGATGGAATTCAATCTCAATAATGGTTCATATTTGCAACTTGTGGAGGGTACCATATTCAGGTTTTGTAGGGCTTTTCAACATTCTCTCTTTTATTTAAAACTTCCCACCATGCCTCTTATTTGTGGGGACTATTCCTTCTTTTGTTGCTGTGAAGGACATAAGCCAAGAGTTGCTTTCTCCACATTCTTCCCCCCATGATAAAAACAAAAACCAACCATCCAAAAAGCACTTAGTAATGAATTTATTATCTACGAGAAAAGTTCACTGAATCAAAATATCTGAGAGGGAGGAACTTAGGGGCAAAAGCATATGCCACCATGTTGTTTAGGAACAGTGAAGTACCCAACAATGTGCAGGGTTTTTGCAGTGCTTTGTCTCATACAAGTTCAGTATATTCTCATAAAGAAAATCTGCATGTGTCGTTGCATAACCTTTGGGGACACATTATAAAGATTGTGAAATGAAATCTGATATTTATACATTATATCTGTTTAGTGTCTCCAAATCATGTTTGGCTTTCCTTTTTCCTCTCTAAATTTTTTATTGATTCCAAAAAATCAAGGTGCAGGATACTGTCCTCTGTTCAAGGCTTCCTAAACATTGATCACATTGGTCTCACCATATCTGTTTCACACATTTCATCTGCTAACTGTTTGATATTTTATTCACAACATGTGGTTTGGTCATTAGTGTTTTGCCTTAACCAACAATTTATATCAAAAGGGTATGTGCTACGTGACACTCCGTTGTCCTTAAACCAAATGGTGCAACATTGCTTCATCGTAAGATTTTCTTTTCTCATCAATGTTAATATGAAACGTGACACGTGACATTGTTATGTTGTTCCTCATAAAAAAGATCCAAATCCTTGGTGAAAAGACTTGAAGAGAGAATCGGTTTTAATGCCAATGGGGATTTATGTTTGAAAGGGGACCTAACTTTTAGTGAAGAAAAAAATTAAAATATGGAAAATTTATTTTAGAATATGAATATTTTTATGGATTCATGCATGATTTTCTTAAATAACGACGGGAGCTAGTAGTAAATGATTCATTGTCATAAAGGGGTCAAACCTTAGGTTATGAGCTCGAGATAAAAACTTTAAAACAAGCCTTGTAATCATGAATAGGTTCTTTAAAGTTATGAACACACCCAATGGTCTTGTAGAAAGAAGGGGAAGGTTTTTTGGAGGGCCATGTCCATTTTGCAACAGCATTTTAATTAGCTCTTCCATAATGAATTGACCAATTCAAAGTACGGAATAATCATGCTTAACCTTAAAAGGCACCAATAACCAAAAACAAATTCTTCACTTTTAATTTTGAAGAGATTTTAGTGGAATTCAGCACCTATAAGGTGCTTGATGTAAAGCTAGATTTAATTGTATAGTTTATTATTATTATTTTATAAATTTTACCATTTAACTTTCATTATTTACTCATTTTACTGTCAAGTTTTCCAATTTTTATATATTTTAAAGATTCGTTAAATTTCTAACTAAGTAATCCACATGTCATAATTTAAATAAATAGGTCAGTTGTACTTTATTTGGAATTTGATACAAAAAAAATCGCTTGATACTTATACTCCAATTGAAATTCCGAATTGAAGAAACTTTAGTAATCCTTTTTTGCAAATTAGTTTATGTGTTTAAAATATAAAAGAAATATTTATTTTCTACATATGATGAACTTATTGATATTTGTTAAAACAGATTGAAGCAATGCTTATTACAAGTTAAAAGTCATATAAATAATTATTTATCTACAATTGACGCTGTAATTTAGACTAAACACTGGTAAAAGTTAAAATACAGCCTTTTATACTAGATTTTATATTTTTCCTACGAAATTAATTTTCTTGCATGTATTTCAATCAAAATTTTAATATATATATATATATATATATATATATATATATATATATCATTATATATATATATGAATGTGGCAATTAATCTCATATGGTGGTTGTACGTAACAATTTTGCTATTTGTTTAAATTATTTTTATTTTCATTTTCGTAGTAAAATATCAATTTAATTTTTTTATCTTTTTTATCTCAATTTTGTCTTTATTTTGAGTAATTTGATGCAATCAAGTCATTTATGTTAGTTGTGGAGTAACAGTAGTGTTAAAGGTGTCACGTGTCAGTTCCTAGATTTTTTATTTTTTATTTTTTTATTTATTTTATTAAAATTTTTAAAAAAATTTAAAAAAATTGGTCACATGTCAATCTAACGTCATGCAAGTTGTAGTAATAGTATGAAATGACAGTGACAGTGCTACGTGTCAATATTATGTCAGGTGTCACTTCCTCATTATCAATTTGGTTCCTGTATTTTTATTTTTATCTCAATTTAGTTGCAATTTTTGTAAAAATTGAGCAATTTTGTCACTCGCCAATTTGAAATCAAATTTAATTTTTATATAAATGTACACAAATACTCCTATCAAAATTGATATTTCTAGCAAATATTTTTAACAAGATTAAGTTTATTTAAATTTATATGTTACATTGAACTATATTTAATATTGTTTTAAAGTTGTTAATAGAAAATAATGCTAATAGAAAAAAATTCATAAATTATATTGATATTTTATTACATCATACTTTAATATTGTTTTTTTTATTTGAATATATATTTCAAATAATTGTATATTTTTAAATAGTGTAAAGTTCAATAATTTTTATACAAATGTTTGAGTTGGTGTAAAAATAAAAATTATATAAATTTAAAAAATAATTTTTAACTAGTTTATGTAACGATCCAAAACAAATAAATTTAATATTTGAAAACAATTTTAAGTAAAATTGAATGGGAAACACAAATTTAAATAAACTTAGTTTTGTTAAAAATATATAATAAAAAATCAATTTGAATAAAAATATCAAATTTAATAAAATTATTTGTATAACATTTATATAAAAATTAATTTTTGTTTCAATTGGGTGAGATACGGAATTACACAATTTTTACAAAAATTAAGACTAAATTGAGACAAAAATAAAAAAATACAGGGATCAAATTGAGAATGAAGAAATGACACCTGGCATAATAGTAACACGTGGCAGTGACAGTGTCACGTGACACGACGTCAGCTCGATACAGGAAAATTTTTAATGTTTAAAAATTCAAAAAAATTCAAAAATTTAAAAAAAAAATCAAAAAATCTAGAAACTGACGCGTACCATCTTTTAATACTCTATACCAAGGATTTAATTGCATCAAATTCTCCGAAATAAAAATCAAATTAAGATAAAAAAAATAAAAGGACTAAATCGTATTTTGCTAAAAAATAAAGAAAAAATAAATAATTTAACCTGAAACTTAACTTTTTTTTTTCGTAAACATTTTATAAAATTTCATATTTATAGAAATGACAAGACTTCTCCCCAGGATTCCTGCACTTGGATGTGATTATGATTTAATATTGCAGTGGACAATTTACCTTTTTGATGGCTACATAACATGCATAGGTCAAAAACTAGTACCTATGATTAGAGTAAAAAAGTCATAAATATAACCAGATTTTTAATAACCAATAGTATTTTCTAAGTTTACTTCTTGTTTCATAAATTAAACCAGATTTTTAATAACCTAATTTATATTAAATATTTCCATGTGAAACTGTAAAATGTGGTTTACTTTTCATGATTTTTTTAATTAAAATAGTAAATTGAACGATCTGATTTATTATTACTAGTAAAAACTTCACATTTTTTATAATAATAAAAAATAATAAAATTATTATAAAATTAAAATAATTTTTATAATTTTATTGTAATTAGTAGCTTTTATTTATTTTGCAAGTAGTTCTATAATTAAAAAATAGTTGTTTAAAAAAATAGTCAAACAACAAAATAATTAAGTTTATAGAAATAGCTACAAAAAAGTAAAATTAATATAATAATTATTTTAACTAAAAATTGTTTATTTAAAAGACAAAATTGAAAGATGAAAATCAACACAAAAAACAAGACATCTTTATAAAGATATATATGTATAAATAAATGAGTAAAAATAAACGTTTTATTCATTAAAATATTTATTTTGTTCCCGCTATTTGATTTCTTTCTCGATATATATATTTCTAATATTTCAACTTTCATTTTAGTATTCAAAATTAATAAATTCACTTTAATTTGGTTAATGTATTATTTCTTCTCTTAATGCAAATGACACTAATATATCATTATTAAAAGTGAAGAGACGTGTAAAGAGGAAAGTAATAGCAACTAGAAAAGCATATTTTTCTTGTAGAACTACTCCAATGAATTCTACACCACAAATAAGAAATAAAAAAGTATTTTCATAAGTTAAATAAATTCATAGATACATAAATCATTTATGAAAATTCTCTTAAATACATTTATTTCTATTTCGAACGTAGGATTTAATATTTATTTAAACAATTTATTTCATTTGCAATTTTTTATATTGTTTATCCGTTCGGTTCTTTTATCGTTCTCTAGTTGTCCACAATTTCGGCTTGCTGGTTAAAGAAGTTCTAATGTTTAAATCAGCAATAATTCGATTGGTAATAACAATTAATATTGTAATAAATGTTAGAGAAAAAGTTTCAACAACCTTACACCTCTATTTATAGTTTTCTATGTAGACCTTTGACTATAATTAACATAATCAAGATCCAATTGCTTTTGAAACCTGATTAATGACCTGTTTAATCTTAACTGTCAATGAACCTGTTTATTTCTAATGGTCGAACATCGTTGTCTGACACATATCTACGTATATCCAGCATTGTAACTTGAACATCTGGCAAATCATTCGTGTAACGTTGTTGAGGCGGTTGGCCACTCGTTGACCTATATTTTTATATGATCAACAGTTGGACTCTAATGATCGGTATATTGTTCTCTTAGTGTCGCTAAGGTGGTTGGCTGCTCATTAGCATATTTTCATATGATCAATAATCGATCGTGACGATTGATGTATTGTTTGCTTGACGCCAATAGGACAGTCGATCACTCGCTGACACATATTTTCATTATTTCTGTAATGATTGACACGTCCAAAGAAAAATGACCGTGATAAACAAGATTTGTTATACAAGTACGTATCAATTCAAAGATAAACTAATTTAAAAAAAAAAAAACTATTGTGTGCCGATCGACGATACAGCCAACTCATTTAGTATAACTCAACCTGGTTACTTTGAACGTCCATCAAGATTTAATTGGCCAAATAACCCATAGAGTATAATTTCCATTCTATTTTTAAAATATTATTTCCTTATTTATTGTTTCTCTGTGTTTCTTCTTTTATATCCAACAAAACGATAATAAGGGTGCTTTTAGTTTTATTTTATTTTTTTTTTGTACTAATGTTACTGCTACAATACGACTATTCAACATGGATCTTGAAAGAGATATCACATTAATTTCAGAATCGATGTTGAAAGTTATCGTTGGAAATCGTGTTTGAATGTCGAATTGATTTGACAAGAGTTTACTTTGTATATTAATTATTTACATAACTCATGTTGAATTATGAAGAAAGTATGAATATAACCACCTTTTGTGACCACAGAACTGATTAAGAAAAAAAGAAGAAGAATTTTTGTGTAACTAAATTTTTCATTAGTTGGTAAATCTTCGGATAATATAACTTTTGACAAAGTGAAATATAAATGGTAATCTGGGTCAATCCTTTCTGAAAAAACACATCGTTGTTGGTTTGCTTGATTTTTCGAATCTACACAGTTCTATGACCATGTGCAAAGAACCATTGTTTGGTGTCTCAAACAAACATCAAAGATTCCATTAACCCACCACACGATTGATGTGATGCACTCGGTTGGTGAATAGTCTCACATGTTTTTCTAACAAGATTTTGAATAATAATATTAATGGGAGCACTGTTCCAATAATTAATGGATGAGAACAAAGCAACGTTTAACAAGACAAAAACTAGAAGCACTTTAGCGTAAAGTTGTGTTTGCCCTTTGATGTTTTATTCGACAAATTCATGCACGAATGGCAAAGATCGATCACTTTTCTTTTCCTTCACTTTTGCCAGTGATGATGATTTTAACTGTCTATTTGGTTCCTCACTAAGAAAGAGATAGGCACGAGGGAGTAAAACCATGTTAGAATTATTGGTGTGGCAAGAATATATAAAGTGATGCTAAAAAAGAGGTTGAAGAAGTGAGAAATCGACACCACGGTTTGTGGTGGTCACCTTGTCACCCACATCATTAGCTTAAATCAAATCCAGAATGGGTTTGTCACAGTTTGTGGGAACATTTTTAGGATCATAATGGGATAATTATGGGCATTTACACAAACATTTGTTGTTCGAGGGTCAATTTTTACGTCAAACCGGGTGACAAACTTTTGTCTTTTCCTTACCCTCCTTTTCTAATGAAATAGATTTGAGGAATCATATTACAAATCCTTCAGCGAAACTGCTTTCGGTAATTACTCACATCGTGTACCACCTTGCCAATTTCTGTTCTATTTTGATTAGCCACCACCTTGCCTTTCCAACTATATATCATAAACATTAATTCTTTAAAAAGATAAAGAATAATTTCGAGCTCTAATGGAGAATACATCAAAAATAAAATCAATTTAAAATATATAAAAAATGACAATTTTAACATTATAAATCAGTTTTGTAAACTAATTTAGTTTAAATTCATTTTTTAATATTAAAATATATCTTGAAGGTTTGTTAGATTTATCTTGTTATAAATTATTGGATCATTCATGAATATCTAATTATATCAAAATAATGAGTTAAGGTGGACTCACATTTTATTTCCACTATATTTATATTTCCTGTCAATCTTGTTTTGAAATTTTTTTATAAAAAATATTTATAAATTTTGTTATGAAAAAGTATTTACAAAAAATTGCTGCGAAATTTTTTACGAAATTATTATATAAAATATTTTTCACATCAAATTTTGTAAGAAATATTTATAAATTTTATAATTTTATAGGTAGTAATTACACACGAAGAAATTATCTACTAATTAAGATTTTTAAACAAAATAATAAAAAAAAAATTCTTACAAATTTTGTCAACAAAATTATAAGAAAAAATCTCATGTAATATAAAAAATTTTAGTAGTGTTTTAAGGATTAATAATATTGTTTTTGTCACTATATTTTTAGTAAATAATTTAATATATTTTTTTCTATTTACGTTTTACTCTCTGTGATTCTTACATTTTTTTTAAAACGATTTAATATAGTATTTTTTATTATTATATCAATGTTAACATAGTTTAGAGATGATTAACTTGCATTTTTTGTGTGTGTTTATTATCTAACCTCGGAACAAAATGAAAGGATGAGAGAAAAAATAGAAAAAATATATATAAAAACCACCTTAAATTAAAATAAATATTAAATTATTCTAATTAATAAATGTATAGGAATTAAAATACTGTTAAGTCTGTTTTGATTTTAGAATTGGTACGAGAAATTAAAAGATGGAAAACTTTTGAGCATTAATTCTCTTAATAATGGATCTTGCTGTTTTCATGGATGGGATCTCTGGAGGCATAAATGCATCTCATATATGATGTTTTGGTATTCCATAAATGGTTCCGTACAAAAACATCTTCCACAGATAAAACATTGGTCATAGGATATTCCATACAAACACTCCCAGACATCTCAAATACTGACAAACAGATCAAACACACAACATTCATGCAATCCATCTCTCTGCCAGGATATTCAATTCATACATTCATTTATATATTAATTTAAAATCAAAACGTAAAAACATATGACCAAAATTTTATCACAAAAATATTATAATAAAAAAAATTCGTTTATAAATGTTACTGATGAGCTCTGATAACACAAAGCTTTCTTAGTTAACTGTTTTCTTTTTTCTTCTATATAAATATAGTTCCAGACTTTATTTAAATATCTTGTCCAATTTCATAATGTGTAAGTAAAAAGCGACAACGAATCACTTGTATATAGATAACCTGAAAATTTTTAATACCATTAATATGAATGTACTAATGTTAACAACAACAAAAAAAAAACATTCACTTCTTAATAATTATTTTATAATTTTACATTATTGTATCATTCTTGGTAAAAGTGGTAAAATATATTAGTTTGGCCCATTCAAAATGGAACATAAAAAGCTTGAATTCTTGACCAGTTTCATCAAAAGACGAGTCAATATGCTGATGGATAGTTCACCCTTTTTTTATTTTAATTTTTCTAAAATTTGTTTATAATATATATATATATATATATATATATATATATATTAAAAACACAATTAATTATGTAAATATTTTGTAAGTTTTTGATTAACTTTGATATTTTTAATTACATAAATTAAAATATTATTAATTTATATTACATTATTTCATTATAATTAATGGTTAGAATTTAATTTGTTAATATTAATGATTTAGTTTATAATATTATTACATATTTACATCTTTAAATTATTTTATTTTAATTTATTATTAGAAAAAACAGTCTACCTAACCACCTTTAACAGATATAATGAATCATTTAAGTTATCTTTATTTTAATTTTTAGTTTTAAAAAAGCAGTCTGTTTAACCCACCTTTAACAAATATAATGAAACAAAGCGAATCGGTAGATTGAAAATATCAATCCAACTTATCAAATTTTAAGAGATATTCGGACTAACTTGGTGTCGAGGTGACTTTATCATCTTTATTTTCAATTATGCATCGTTAACGGTAGAAAATATAATTATTTTAATAGAAAATAACGTTTAATTATTGTAGTGTTGGTTGTTTGAACAATGGGCTAGTTATTGAACTTAGTAAAACAAGGGTGTTGAGAAGTACATCTAATCTAACATAGAAAAAAGGCTTAACATGGTCCAGTATTTATCATTGTATTTTACCCAGTTGAACTGGGCTTTGTAATTTACACCCAAATTTTCCTACAATTACTCCCAAAAATTCTAAATTTATGCCAAATCCTTGACCGAGGGTATTAAAGGAGCTTAAGTTCACAGTACAAGTATTTTTGTTGTGCTATGTTTATAAAAATTTGAAATAATTAAAATCTATGTATCTTAAACGAAATATTCAGTGAAAAATTATTTTCTTGTTACATGTGAATAAAGTAAAATAGAATGAATAGGTTCATATAATTCAAAGTGTAATATAACCATTCATTTTGAATCAATAATAATGCTCAGTTAGTTATGATGTAATAAATCAAATACAAAGTCATTACATTCTTACATGTAAGTTAAAAATAATTTATAGTTTAAATATTTCTCGAGAAAATCCAAGATAGTTTTGCATTTTGGTACAAACCAAATAGCACCGTATAGACAAACATGCGAGAAAATTTCATTCACAATATATAAAATCAATTTTGTATTTAATATGGGTCCCAATCTCGATATCAAACAAAAATAATAATAATCATTTTTTAATTATTATTTGGTTTTGGTTACTTTTATCGTTTTGATCTATGTTTTATTTTTACCTTTAGTTTGGAGAATGAGATGGTAAAAAATTTAAATTAAGGAGAAAGTGAAGAAAACGCATGTTACAACAGCTAAAACAATTAGCAGTAAAAAGAGAGTGTTGAATAGTGATGGGTTTATCAATAAAAAATTCACTAAGAAGAAACAAATTAATGAAATATGATTCAAATAATATAAGTAAATAATATTATTTTCGATTCTAAATCTTAAATAATAGTTTTATGAATTTTTTTATGTGATATTTAACATTTTTATTTCTGCTTACACTTAAATTTTCAATAAATAAATAATAATAAATTTAATATATAATATACATGAAAGATAATATTTAAGTGTATATATTAAGTCGTCTAATGTTAACTTTAAGACTTTTAATAATTTCTTAAGCTGATTTTGTATTACATTTAATGTAATTAATATAATATTTAATGTTATTATGTATTTGATAAATTAAATATGAATGATAAGAAAATAATAAATAAATGAAAGGTCGAACTTATCAATAAAAAATAAAGTTCATATTAATGTTTAAATCTATTATACTTGGTCAACCAAAGTCTGACAATAGTTATTAATAAAAATTAATTAATGTTTAAGTAAACTTAAGGACACTACACTACAAATAATGTGAGTCAAAATGTAAGTTTGGGTACAAATATTTACCCTACCGATACATATGCAATAATATTCATTTATAATCATTAAAATAAAATATGTAATGAAATATTAACTAGATATTCATTTGCGTTAAATGTAATAAATTTAATTTATTTCATCAGAATTTTCATTTGAATAATAATTTGTATATCTATAAAAAAATTTATTTAGAGCATTTACAATATCTGATTTCTTAACTTAAAATTTTGGAGGCTACAATAACATAAGTTTAAGAGCTATAAAAAATAACTTTAATATGAAAAAAAAAAACTAAAGTGTTTAACTAAATATTTCCATATTAAAAAACTTAACTTTTCCGTTATTTTCTCTAAATCAAATTAAAAGACAATTCTGTGTTTATGACTTTTAAGTTTATTTTCAAGTACAAGTTGAGTTAAATAAAGTAATTTAATGAAACAAGTTTCAAATATTCAACAGAGTAAAAACTGCACAAGATCAATATATTCTCTTTCATAAAGGCAACATCTATTTTTCTTTTAAAAGATAAAAATATAAATGCGTTTAAAATTATAATAAGTATGTTAAAAAATAAAGAAACAAATCCAAATTTTAGTACAATAGAGGTATATTTTAACCTTGATATTAGAATGAAGTAATTTATTTTTAAATGTATTTATTTTAAAAAACAAACTAATAGAAAAAACTCAGTATAAATATTTTATTCAGCTCACAAGATTCTCGAAATATTTTAACATGAAATTAATTTCTCCATATATAACAACACATGTAGACATTCACTCGATATTACACGGTATTTTGTATCATTTAAGATCATCAAATGTTTATCTAAACACTGTACTGTACTCAGTTTGAGTAATTACTCATTACACTCATTCAAAATGTTTCCTTTCCAAATGTCTCAGCATTCACATGCTGAGTGTCTCAGCATTCACATGCTGAGTGTCTCAGCGCTCAAGTTCAATGTTCTGCTTATGGATGAACAAAACTCAACAGCAATTTTTCAATGTCATAACAAATACTTGTTAATTCTGATTATGCTGCTTACAAGTTAACAAAACTCAAGAGCAACTTATTAATGTGATGACAAATACTTGGTAAGTCTGATTAGAAAGTTCATATTTGGTTACCCAAAACATCAAATAGAAAGAGCCTTATAGTGCTTGCTTTGAACTTTGAAGCATAACCACAAAATACCAAATTAAAAATCAATTAAAAGGTTAAGTCTTATACATAAAATGAGCCATTGAAGACAATAACTTTGCTATAATGGTCTGAAAAGTAAAACATATATGTCTTGAAAGAGAGCCTTTGAACTATGCACACCAGAACAGCAAAAAACCAAGTACAGTATGATAATGATGTTATGGCCTTTAGTTGGATATCAACACTTTCTGCATACTCCCAAGAACATTTGTACCTCAATGTTGTTTCTTTTGATGGCTACTGCTTTCAGCTTCTGCTTTCTTGGATGCCTTCAAGTTTCTGTACCCTGTGTCAGTTCCGAAAATCCTATACACAGAAAACAACAAAATTTTACACACCAACATCAGCGTTAAAAGTGAAACATACATCTGAAAAGAAAAGCTTGTTCAAGGAAATCATGTAAATGTGGGTTAGGCCATCTCAAATCTTAACCAAATTGTAGACAAATAATTAGAAAACAAAACATTATTTTTGTTTAAGGGTATGGATTACTCTTGTGCAAATAAAGTACAACTCATGCAACTTGATTGGCTAAGTAATAGAATATCTTCTATCTCCTATAACTTTATCTCTATTCTTATAACACCAAAAAGACTAATGCTTTCTTAACAAAATATGTGGAAGAAGACATACCAGTCCATGTATGTAAAGGTTGAGGAGTAGTTTCCAGATTTGGTGTACAGCAACCGGTGATGATAATCATGAAAATCAGCTCTGAAAATGAGGATGCAAAGTTTAACTATAAGAAGTATAATGGAATAAATCCAGTGCATGATGTCAAGGGAAAGGAGCATCACACTCACCCTCCATACAATGGAATGAAGTTTGAAAGACTCCATGGAAAATGGTAACCACAATGCACCTCAACTGTCTCCAGGACTCTCAAAATCATCCATGTCCAGAGAGTCATTAAGTGAGGACCAGTGAGAACAGGACCAATAATGGTAGCAAATCCAAGGAAAAGTATCTCAGCAGGATGAGCATATTCAGAAGTAAGTCCAAATGGTGTAGCATATCTTCACAACATGGAAAAAAAAAAAACCTCTTGGAACTGTGAGCAAAACCTTGAATGGAACAAATGAATATCAAAACCAGAATATGCAGACTACTTACTCATGGTGAACACTGTGCACACTTGTGTACAACCATTTTGTATGCAGTATCCTGTGTCCCCAGTAGAATACAAAATCCTCCAATATGAAGTAGAAGATTATTTGGGTTAAAATGATTTTCCTGCAAAACCAAAAACAAAATATTTTCATGTTTACTTACAAAAAATATATTAGAAATGTTCATATCAATAGCTTTCTGTCATGTAACTCCAAAATGTCTATATACTATTATTACTATTATTATTATGATCACTAAATCACTAAATGAATTCATGAAGTACCAAGATGGCAATGGAAGACTGATCTCCATACCCATGCGCTTAAGTAAAGGATAAGAAATGATCATAACAGGTAGATTGACACCAAAATGGTACAATATCAAACCAGTAATACATTTTTTCTGAGCTGCAGGGCTATTATTTTTTGCCTGCATGAAAGAAGCATTAGTAGTTATATATATTTAACAAACTGATCGCATGTGTGGAAGTGAATCAGGAATACCTATTTTCACATCAAAATGGACACTAGTAGTTCTAACTCCTACTTTTTTCAAATCAAAATAGTTCTAGCTTTTACATTTTTCACATTGAGGATGTGATTTATGGCTGTAGAAAGCTTTCCAATACACTATGAGATGGTTCGGCTTCAAATTGGTGGAAATACAAAAGAAAAAGATGAGACAAAAAAGTGTTATTATAAAACATAAAGAGCAAAGGGACCACATATTTTGAGGAAATGCTTTTTTTTTTTTCATTCTCTGTTTCAATAGTTAATTATACAACTATCTTCTTATTTTCAATTGGTTCTCAGTATTAATTTTATTACAAAAAAACAGCTGAATCCTGTACAATTATGCTGAACTCCGTACTTTTAGTACAAATTTATTAAAGCAAAACTCAGAGTCTTGTAATAAGAGTGAAAACAAAAAATGAAAAGAAAAGTGAAGAAACTCTAACTTTCTCCAAAGTAAATAATTAGATATATAAATATAACAGAAAAAATTGAGAAATGTTCTGTATGTAATGGCATTGGGGGAATTCAGTCCATGCAATAATTCAAACATAGCAGAAATCAATCTTGCATGTGCTGCAAGGGATTCTTTGAATCCTTTCCATTGAGGGCATAAAGACAAAGAAGAAAAGACATAAATGTGAATGGTCGGCCAGAGGGCATTTGGATCCTTTCCTGTTCTTGAACAACATATGATCCTGGTGAAGAGAAAAAAAAAAAAAAACTCATCTTTATCAAAAAAGGCCCACCTGGTAGGATCCACAGTGAAAATTGTATTTTTCTCTCAAACAAAATCACATCATGGTCAGGATCCAAAACCTTCAAAATCCTCATCATGCAGTACACAGAGACAAAGAAGATGAAGAGACATTGGGAAATCTGTTGCAACTCTCAAATAAAACCACATCAAGTGAATACAAAATTGATTTTCCAACCAATAAAAACAGCAAAGAAAAACAACATTTGATCCAGTGAAACATGTCCTGAAATCCAATTGTCAAAGACAGAAGAAGAATAAGGTGAAACCTGAATCTTATACTTGCTGAGCCACCCTGACCTCTCCAGCATCATATAAGGAAGTCCAGACAAAAAGAAAACACCTTCATGCAGAAAGAAAGTACCCACACAGGCCAGTTGAAATTCGCTGAAATGTGTGATCAAAAACTGCAATCACAAGAACATGCAAAGTGCCCAAGCATCAAACACCAGTTCAAAATTTGATTGTGAAACAAGATTGATAAAAGACCAACTTTTGAAGATAACTTGAAAAAGACACATTGTAAAAGCAATCAGAGATGAAACTGGAACAATGGGGTGAGATAGAACCTGCCAAGAAGATTGAACTAAGGAAGCCATGGATTATAGGAGGTACAAAACAACTTGAGAAATGTAAGAGAGTGAGAGAGTGTTTAGTGTGAAGACCAACACAAATAAAAACTAATATAAACCTGCAATGAGACAAACCAAACCAAGTGTGTTTTTCTAGGGGAGGGTCTTTCTTAAGCACCACTCTTATGACAAATGACAAATGTTCATGCATAATAAATTTTGTCCCACTTTTCAGTCTTTTAGTATGTAGTTTTATGATTTAAGTTTTATTTTAGTGCCAAAATTACCTTTTTTAAGAAAATTGTCATGCAGTAGTTTTATATAGTAAAAATATATAGTCATTTAACTATATTATGCAAAAATTATTTATTATATTTATAATTAATTAATTCAATGTAAAATATAAAATAATAGTTAACTTTGATTACATTTGAATATTTTTATAATTATAGCAACAGTAGTTAAAAAATAATGTGATTTATAAGGTTTTAAAAAAATATCATGTAATTTAAATAAAAAGATAATACAACACTTGTACTACTACCAACAATAATAAACATTTTATTTAATTAAAAAATAAATATAAAATTTCTATACTTTAAATGAAATGTGATATATTTTTAATTTATAAATTAATATTAAAGATAATTACATTTTGAAATATAAAAATCATGTTATACTTTATATTTTTATTAGTGTATAATTTATTAATAATATTATTAGTAAGAGTTTTAAAAATAATAAATTCTGAAAATAATAAAAAACTTAGAGCAAAAGCAAAAACTAATTACACTTTTTTTAATTTATTTTTCTCTTAATTCATCCATTTTATTCAAATTGAGAAAAAGTAAAACAAACTAAATTTTTTTATTATATTGAAATATATTGTTATGTCAATAGAATTAATTAATAATTAATAAATTTCTTTTAAATTTTATAATATTTTATCAAAACATAATAATACATTTATTTTATATTTTGTAACTATATTATTATATATGTATTTATAAATATTTAAAAAATAGAACTATAAATATGATAATAACTATAAAAGAATACAGCATAATTTTTATTTAAAAAATTATATTATTTTTTTAAATTACAATAATAATTTCAATTTTACATAAGCAAATAAAGACTTAAAACACTCCAAATTGGTACTATATTTAATATATTTATCCGTAAGAGTAATACTGTAAATTATTAAACATTTTTAATGACATTATGGCTAAAATAAATTAAGTAGTCTACTTGTTTTTTTATCTTTTATTTAGCAATGAAAATTTTCAATTTCCTTAATGACAAGTGTATATATAATTATAATTAACTTTGAGAAAATATAAATAAACATTAATTCTTGTCTGTTTAGATATGATTTGAGAATTTATATTCATTAATTTTTTTATTTATGTTGATTGATTTCATTATTAATTTAATATATTAAAGAGTGAATATCCTAAAATAATTAATTACATAAATTAACTAGTTATGTTTAATTAAGGTAGTACTAAAAAATGTATTTATATTGAATTGAAAGGAAAAAAAATAAATTAAAAATATTTATATTTATAAGATATTTAAAAATTACTTAATATTTTTAGTATAATTAAATTTGAAAGATAATATATAAAGTATACTATTTTTTTATAAAATATAAAAGATTTATACGTGAATTTTTTATTTTGTAATTTGATGATTAATTGATTTTATAGTAATATACTTTGTATTCAGATACTTACTTAATTCATTGGTTTTATATTAATATAGATTAATGGTTAACTCATATATTCTAAGTAAGTTTGAGCACTTGTTTTCCTTTTAAAAAGTATACACAATTTTTTATGTGATGTTTCACTTTAAATTATAATTATTCTATAAAAGATTCATAAGATCGCCAATTAATTTGTATTTAGTAGAAATTAACTTATGTTTAGTAGAAACTAACTTAGACGACTCTTTATGGTTTGATATAGATTAATGTGCATGGAATTGTTGGAGTTATATTAGTTATTTTGCGTTTCTCTTAAATGATCTTTAAAACATTGAAATGAAACTTAAATATGACAATAAAATTTGACAGTTTTTCCTTTTTTAATGTTTTACTTAAGACATTTTAAAGACAATTTATTGTTCCGAAACAAATAGATTACTATTGTACAAAAAGAAAAAAACAGACCTTAAATATAAAGCTTTAAAAACTTCAAAAATTCAAAGTAGATTACATGCGCTTATCTCAAAATTTAAATCATAATATTTTTAATATATCTATATCATTTTTATGCATTACTTTTTTACGTATATTATATAAATTAAGAATTTATAAATATATAAATATAGAAATCATGAATATTTAGGAAATAAAAATTAATTAAATATTTACAATTAAGATGATTACAATAAAAATAATACCACAAAATAATATACTTCAAATAATAGAATAATTTATAATACTTTTATATATAAACTATAATAAAATAATTTTTTTATTATAATAAAATATATAAGATCGAAATTAATTAAATATCAGAATAATCAGGAAAGAAAAGAAAGGAGGAAGGGGTTCATATGCTATAATCCTAGTACTAAATTTCTTTTTGACTATGCTCATTTTGTTCGAATAGGTGTTATTACTAATTGAAAAAGACTTATTAATATTATATGTCTTTTCATCTCCCAAGAATCAATTTAGTGCATTATATATCTTCGTTCAAAGTATTTATTGCAATAAGATGGATAATAAATGTTATGTGAGATTTAATACAATAAGGATAGAAAAGAAACAAAATATGGAGAGCTTAATCCTCAAGTAACGAAACTAATAAAAGAAACTGAAAGAAAAAAAAAATATACAGTATTTTCTAACTGAATGTAATGATTACACATGTATTATAAATAGGAGTGGTGAATGAAAGGAGGAGGGGAAGCAGAGACAATAAGAACAAAAAATAGAAAAGGAATTTGTGAGTGCGAAAAGAGAAGAAGAAGGCAAAAACCTTCACAAAGTAACTACAAATTTTTTGGATATATCTTTCACAATAACTAATGAGATGTTCCGACTACTATATTAAAAAATTATTATTTGATAAAAAGATGAAATTAATTTTTTTTTGTACAATAAAATTTTCCTTTATAATACGCTAACAATAACATAACTTCATATATATATATATATA
>Ga0214543_1003227_pt1 | contig 31822 bp, 26 predicted proteins | sample CNSS2metaG_FD_160094 | JGI IMG/M metagenome (GOLD analysis project Ga0214543, IMG submission 160094) | Root nodule microbial communities from cowpea collected in UCLA plant growth center, Los Angeles, California, USA - CNSS2 | ecosystem: Host-associated > Plants > Roots > Nodule | place: USA... | reverse complement strand
TTCCTCAAGCTGAACCCGGCCGTGTCCATCGAGCTGGACCTGTCGCATCGGGCCGTAAACCTGGTCGAGGATGGCTTCGACCTTGCAATTCGAGGCCGCCTGTCTGTCGATCCTAATCTGATCACCCGGCAACTGGCGACATCGTCAATCGTGATTTGCGCTACCCCTACCTATATTGCCGAACATGGTGCACCGGAGACGCCGCACGACCTTGCGCACCACTCCTGTCTCCACTTTGCCGAACTAAGATGGGGACGGGTCTGGCCGTTCAGGAGGAACGGTGAGGAGTTTCGCATTCCGATCGTGCCCCGGCTGGAACTCAATCACAGTCTGGGCCTGCGCGACGCCGCCTTGCTGGGGGTGGGTATCGTCCTCCTGCCCGACTTTATCGTCGGGGAAGACCTCAGGCAGGGCCGTTTGGTACGTCTTCTCCCCGACTGGGATATCACCACGATACAGTTGCAAGCGGTCTATCCGGCCAATCGCCATATCGCGGTGAAGGTCCGACGCTTCGTCTCGTTCCTGGCGGGAAAGCTGCGGCCGTAGACAAGGCGAACCCGCACTCCGGATGAATGTGAGAGTGGGCAGCAGCGACAGGAGGCTCTCACGAACGTCTACTTTGCGAATGGTAAGACGCGCGACGCTGTAGTGCCCAAGTGTTCGCTTAGGGCCGCAGTGTCACTTCGAGGAAGATTATCATCGGCCCGCTTGAGGTTAAGCGCTGCGGCTGTGGAGGGTGACTTTGGGGAGGAAAGCCATGTCCAGTTGGAACTCCTGCCGCATCGTCGGTCAGAAGCCTCCTTTGAAACCGCAGGAGGTCTGGGCCATCCGAACTCGCCTCCAGATGCTGGGCGCAGGTGCGTGACTTAGCGCTTTTCAATCTCGCTATCGACAGCAAATTGCGAGCTTGTGATCTCGTCGCGATCTCAGTTACTGACGTGGCAATTTCCGGAAGGGGTTCGCGACCGGGCGATCATTATCCAGACGAAGACCAGCCGACCTATGCAATTCGAACTGACCGACCAAACGCGGGAGGCTGTCGCTGCATGGATTGGAAGTCACAGGCTCGCTGAACGGGATGCCAAACCCAGCGGAAACAGCCGCATTCTCACATTTCAGTGCCAAGCGACATCATGGGCGACTTCTCCGCTTTCAGGCTGCACATGCGAATTCGCCAGTTCCCGTAGCCCCAGGTGACGGACATGCCGAATTGCGATGGCCCGATCGAAATCACGCTCGCATACCACAACGGCGACGAGGCCATATTCAAGGCCAACAGGAGACTTCTTCAACAGCCCTCTAGAGCCCGATCCGGTGGGTCCTGAGCACTTGCGGGATTGAGTCCGAGAACGGCCGAGGTTGATCAAACCACGCGTTTTCGATGAAGGCCGCTATGTCTTGCCGCAGATCCGATCCAGGATTTGTCATGTCAGCACAGTAAAAGTCGTGCGGCTTGGCAGCATAGGTTTGCGAGCAGCTTGGCACGGCGTCGTTCCAAGCATCATCCGGCCTATTCGGATCACATTCTCCCCAAATCGCCAAGGTCGGTATATGGATCGTGTCTCAGGAAGCTACACCACTTCCTGAGACACGATCCGCAGCGCCTCTACCACCGCCTGGAACTTCGAGGGCTCGATGTCGGATCGAGGCACACCCAACGACGTCTGGGTTTCAACGGCAAGGCGGCGCGTTCGGACGCCAAGCGCATGACGTCATCGCCGGTTACTGGTTTGCTCTAGGTCTGCCACGCGAAGGTAATAGCGGCCGTCAGTAGTAGAGGCGACGGCAGTTGACCGCGGAACAGTGAGTTCGATGTATTGGCCGCCGTTAAGTGCGGTTGCGACATTCGGCAACGCGGTTACGTTGATCGTTCTCTCAGCAAGCTTGCGTCGCAGCAGATCGAGAAGGCCGGGTGGAATTCGCTGCTCTGGCGGCGGCAGATTCTGGCCATACTCAATGCCGATACTTAGTGTACCGCCCGCTGCATTAGCAAATGCCACGTAGTCCTTGGCTAGCTCGCTCCAATCAGCGTTTTTCCCCGACGCCGACCGGATAGATTTTTGGTCGTGGAGGTGACCTTCTAAGCTAAAAGCCTTTTGCTTCCCTCTGTTTCTCTTGTGCGCTCCCGCGCCTCTTGGCGATGACTGCGGCGCATAACGTCGATGTACTTTTCCGGCCGTTCTTAGCAGTTCTGGTGGCACTGGGCGACGGTGGAGTCATCAGCATCTGCCATTTCACGCGTTATCATGGCGCGTCCTGACGTGCAGAACAAAGGTTCACAGGCCCGCTCATACGTAGAACGAAGGAGAGCGAGCATGCTCCATCGGGATGGGCCGGCGGTTCGAATCCGTTCAAGGCGAGGGATTCAGGTCGCACATCGCATTGGCCAGTGCCGCACGTCTAGAGCGCCAGCGCACTGGATGGCGAGTTTGCGCAAACAAACGAACCTTGACCTGCGCCATCGAAGTCCGGAACGCTTGAATAAATGGATGTTGGCGGCGCCCCAGGAAAGGCCTTTCCATATAAGCCCGCCTTCCGTTTCCTTCAGGTAAGGAACGTATGTAATGCTTGCAATTCCTCGGGTCGGATCTCATGCCCTCCGGAATGGTAGCATGCCTCCACGCTGGCCCTCTGTGCCGAAAAGTAGTCGACGAGCCGCTCTGTGAGGGGCAGCGGGCAAATCGGATCGCGTTGGCCAGCGGTGATCAGGATTCGTCGATCTTTCAACTCCTTGTTATCCGCGGGAATCCAAGGAATCAGCGGATGGAGCAGGGCGGCTCGATCGAAAAGCCGGGGCTGCCTGAACAGAACTGACGCCAGGACGTTTGCTCCGTTTGAATAGCCGAATCCGTATATTGCCCGGCCAGGATTTTCCACTTTGTGGGCAGCAACAAAATCGACCATCTTGTCCGTTCCTCTCGCCAGGTCTTCCATGTCGTAGGAGCCTTCGCTCGTGCGGCGAAAAAAGCGCAGCGCGCCAAACTCCGACACGTCTCCACGGGGGGAAATCAGCCCAGCATCCGGCAAGATTTGCCTGGCCAGCTCGGCGAACTGATATTCGTCTCCACCCGTGCCGTGGAACGTAAAGACGATGGGCGCGTCGCGTCGTGGCGCTGTTATGAGCGCCTGATAGGATGAGGTCGTCATGGTGGTTTTCTCCCTCGGGCCGGACCCGAATTGCCGAGCGGTCCCGAAGCGAGCTAGTCTCTGATCGGCTCCAGACGGCGTGAGATCTCGTCGCGATAGGGCTCGTAGCGCGTTGGAAGCTTCAGGGCTTGACCGAGGTGACCGGTGTCTTCGTCCCGATCAAATCCCGGCTCGTTGGTGGCGATCTCGAACAGCACGCCGCCGGGCGTGCGGAAGTAGATCGCCCAGAAGTAGTCGCGATCGATGACTGGCGTTACCTGATAGCCGGTGTCGATCAGTGCCCTGCGGACCTCGAGCTGGGCGGCGCGGTTGTCGACCGCGAAGGCGATGTGATGCACCGATCCGGCGCCGAGGCGGGCGAGGTCGGCACTGGGGACGACTTCCAGGTCGACGACGTCTGCCCCGTTGCCGCCGCTGACCGCGAAGCGCGACCACTCGCCTTTACGGTCGACCTCCTGGTAACCCATGAAGCTCAGCAGTTCCCGCGTTGCGCCAGGATCCGTAAGACGGAGAGTTGCGCCGTGGAAGCCCTTCACGGCCTTGTCCGCGTCGACCTCTGTGCCGGTCCAGCCGCGGCGCCGATCGTCCTTGACCTCGACCAGCGAGAAGGCGTCGCCGTCGGGGCCTTTGAAGCGAAGGCGCTTCTCGCCCCAGAGTTCGTGCTCAGAAAGCCCGTCGACACCGCGTAAGGCGAGCCGATCCTTCCAATAGCCGAGAGTGTCCTCAGGAATGGAGAAGGAGGTCTCGCCCACTTCGCCAGCGCCAGGACGTCCCCTGGCAATATGGGGAAATGGGAAATAGGTCATCACCGAGCCTGGCGTGCCCATCTCGTCGCCGTAGTAGAGGTGGTACACCTCCGGATCGTCGAAATTGACTGTCTTCTTCACGCGGCGCAGGCCGAGCGTTTTGGTGAAGAAGTCGCTGTTCTCCTGGGCGCTGGCTGCCATCGACGTGACGTGATGAAGGCCTTTGATCTGTGTGAGCATGGCAGGTTTCCCTCCGGGCTAGCGTGTATCGGTTTGATCTGGAGAGAAAATCGCTCAGGTCTCCACGAAAGTGAACAGGAATAATATTGACAAAATTATTGCAAATACTGCAATAAAACAGCATGGGCGATCTGAGCGATATCCGAGTATTCCTGGCCGTTGCGCAGCAGCGTAGCTTCACGGCGGCGGCGCGACAGTTGTCGATGACACCCCCGACCGTGACTCGCGCCGTCAGTGCGCTGGAGGAGAGCCTGGGAGTGCAGCTCCTGCTGCGCACCACGCGTCAGGTTTCCCTGACATCTGCCGGCGCCATCTACGCGGCGCGCGTAGAGCCACTGATCAGACAGTTCGACCAGGTGAGAGAGGATCTGCGCGAAGAGCAAGGGGAGGTGGCCGGGCTGATCCGCATCAACGCGCCGCTGTCGCTCGGTCAACAGATCCTGCCAGACATCGTCTCAGGATTTCGGGCGGAATATCCGCGGGTGAGCGTTTCGCTTTCCCTGACCGACCGGTTCATCGACATCGTGTCCGAGAGTTTCGATCTCGCACTGAGGGTTTCGGAGCCGCCGCGGGACAAGTCGACAATATGGCGCAAAGTATGTCGCGTGCGACGAATCCTTGTCGCTTCTCCAGGCTATCTCGCTGCTTTCGGGACACCAGAGACGCCCGATGATCTCCATCGACATGCCTGTATCGCCTACGACGAGGAGGCGATCGCCGAGAGCTGGGAGCTGATGAACGGCGGGCGAACTCGAAAGGTATCGGCGGGCAAACTACTGGCTGCAAACAACGGCGAGCTAATCGCCAGATTGGCGGAAGACGGGCAAGGGCTAGCCCTGCTGCCGCATTTCATCGTCGACGATGCGCTGTCGCGCGGGACGCTGAAGCAGGTCCTTGCCGAGTGGGAGCCTCCCGAGCTGTGGCTGACATTGTACTATCCGCCCTACGAGAAGCTGCCGATGCGCGTTGCAAGGTTCTCGGACTTCTTCGAAACGTACGTTACCCATACGCGCCCCCTGTGAGGCGGAGGCGAACTCCAGTTATTTTCGCGTCGAAGGAGCCCTTTCCGGCAAAAGGCGAGCAATTGTTACAAGAAATTGACGGCGCCGACAGGCATGCTTCCCTTGAATCGGAGCTGTGCGGCCTACATGGGCCTTCTGTTGTCGAGATCTTTTGGCCATTCAAGGTCGCGAATACGGCCGCGCAATCGCTATCGGACCTCACGCCGCAGAAAAGCAAGCTTACTTGGAGGTGCGGATGAACCATAGGACGCAAACGGGACAGGGCGTCGGCGCTCAGTTTGGGCTGCCGCATGCTCCATGTCTACCGGCTCGCCCGGTTCGCGACGCCCGCTTTTCCGTGACGCGCCTGGAATGGCGGCTCAACGGGGATGCAAACCGGCTGGTGTCCTTGCCGCCCGACGAAGCTTACTTTCTGATGCTGTACCTGAAGGATGCGTATCATTGCGATGTCGATCCCGATGGCACCGAGGGCGAGACTCGCCGCTTCCGGCAGGGTTCCATTTGCCTCGTCGATCTTGCCAATGGAGCCTGCATCCGGCTGTCTAGCGATCTCGATTCCCTCGCCTTCCACATCCCGCGAGAACTCTTTCGGGAAGTTTCAGAGTTCTCAACTGCCCCAAAAGCAACCAGGCTTCGATGCCGGCGGGGCGAGCACGATGATGTGATATGCAATCTCGGAGCGGCGCTTCTGCCGCTGTTCAAGAGGCAAGGGAACTCCCAGACCCCGGTCTTACAGCACATTGCCATCGCCATCTGTGCCCACTTGCTTCACGCGTACGGCGATCCCGATCAGCCTGGCTCCAGTTCAACGCGCCTCTCCGTTTGGCAGGAAAAGGCAGCCAAGGACTTCATGATAGATCATTTTGCCGATCAGTTCTCAATGGCCGCAGCAGCTTCGGCGGCCGGTGTTTCCATCCGTCGCTTTATCGCAGGCTTCAAGGGGGTGACGGGTCAGACGCCGCAACAGTGGCTTTTGGGCTATCGCACAGCACGTGCCAAGCAGTACTTGGGCGAGCGTTCTTTGACAGTACCGGAGATCGCCACCCGCTGCGGCTTCACCGACGAGGATCACTTTATTACGGCTTTCCGTCGCGTGACGGGCAGCACCCCAGCCGCTTGGCGGGCGCGTTGGTTACAGTGACGGTTTGTGCAATGAGGTCATTTTCCATTCAAGCCTCGGGACTATCGTATAGATCGCACAGCAGTCGATCCGGCACTAATGTAGCCCTGGAGACAGCACTGACGGTCGCACATGGCCAGATATCGGGAGACGCCACCGATGGACCTGCATGAGGGATTGAACGGCACACGCTTTCGGCCGAGCCCGACGGTCAAATCAGTTGCTTCCGGCGACATCATCGTCACCAGGACATATTCCGATCGCTTCGATGCAGATACAGCCGTCATTCCGCGCTCGGAAGCATTCGGCGTCACCGTCCAACTGCGCGACTTCCATTCTCAGAGGCTGTGGCGCGGTGGCCGGTTGGTGCATGACGGCGGCGGTGCCAAGGGCTCGCTTGCGATCACCGATCTTCGCGATCAATGGCGATGTCATTCACACTCCCCGTTCGACAATGTTCGCTTCCAGATTCCATTTTCCCGCCTACGCGCCTTTACCGAGGAAGCCGGGCGGAGCGAATACGTAGCGCTGTCTTGTTTCTCGGGTCGAATCGATCCCGTGATGCACGGGCTCGCCCAGGCATTGCTACCGTCGCTCGACAACCCGGAACAGGCCAATCCTCTGTTCCTGGAGCAGATCAATCTCGCCATGCTGGCGCATCTCAGCCAGACCTATGGCGGCCTGCACTTCCCGGTGGACAAGAAAGGGACCTTGGCGCCCTGGCAGGAAAGACTCGCTACCGAATTTCTCGCAGCTCATTTCAACAAGCCGTTCTCGATCGGAGATCTGGCTTCTCGATGCGAACTGTCGCGCAGCTATTTCAACAAGGCTTTCAAGGAGAGCTTTGGGCGCACCCCTTCGAAATGGCTGACCGAGTACCGGATCGCGCGGGTCAAGGAGCTGCTGTTGCAGGACCTATCGATTGCGGAGGTCGCGATCAATTGCGGCTTCGCCGATCAGAGCCACATGACCAGGGTGTTCACAAGTTTGACGGGCGACACACCGGCACGCTTCAGACGAAAGAATAGGCCGTTCGTCGTGGCTTCGGAGCCGCTTGGAGCCTAAACGCTTCCATTGGCCCACATCGTTCAAAACGCGTGAGTTTTGTACAAGAACGTTATCGCAGTCGCGACGATGATGAGCCAATTCAGGGCGACTCCGGAGACCTCATCACAAGGGCTCGCTCATTTTCGCTACAGGTAGGCTCAAAGTACGGGACCCAAGGCATGACGGGCGTCGCTTCCACCGCAGCAATCAAAAGACATGACAGTCTCGGTTGCTCCATGGACAGGCTCGACGACGACCGGACGATCGAGGGTCGCGACATGACGTTCTATCGCAAGAGGTCGGCGTCGGCGCCGCCGGACAGGGTCACGACACCAGCGACGGGGCGCGGATATCTGCTTGGTCTTTGTGCAGCAGGCGGACACAGGCGTCGGATCTTCAAAGAGCATCATTCGACTGTCCACGATTTCGAGCAGAACGCCGTTTACTTGCGGAATTTCGCCGATGACTATCGCGCCGATCTCAGCGGTTCATTCGACTTCATGCTGCTCGAAATCAATCACAACGCGCTCGAGCGGATCGCCGACGCGGCGGGCTTGAGAGGTGTCAGCGAATTGCGCCCGATTGCCGCGCACGCAGATCCCGTGCTCGGCGGCATGCTGGGCGCCTTGTTTGCGACAGTGGATGGAAGCGCGAGCAGAAGCGCCTTGTTCGTTGACCAGCTCTCGATCGCAATCGGGGTTCATGTCGTTCAGCAGTACGGCAACGGCCGCGGCGGCGCGGCCGCCAGCGGACGCCGGCTTTCCGCACGGAGCCAGGCCAGGATCAGGGACCTCGTGCAGAGTCACTTGGATGGTGAGTTGAGCGTCGAACAACTCGCTTCGGCCTGCAATCTCTCGCAGGCAGCTTTTCTTCGTGCCTTCCGCGAAACCATGGGGAAAACGCCGCATCGATGGCTGCAGCAGCAGCGCATCGAAAAGGCCATGGATCTGCTGCAGTTCTCACAAACCCAGTTGAGCGAGATCGCCAGCATCTGCGGCTTTTCCGACCAAAGCCACTTCACACGTGCATTCGTACAGGCGATGGGCACCACCCCCGGCTCCTGGAGACGACGCCGGCAGTCTTGAGCAAGGCTCGAGGTAAACAGCAGATCGGACAACGAGAGCATGGGGGAGGGCCAAGAGCACCTTGCCGCCGTGCCGTTGAAGTGTGTCTCGGTGGCTCAACTGCGGCACTTGAGCTCGCATCGGCCTGAGGACTGGCGGCGATTAAAAAATACAAAAGTCCGTCGTTCGCTACAAGAATCGCGGCCCCATCATTGGCATACTCGCAAACATCGGCAACCAACAGAAAAAGGCCAGTATCATGACGCTGAACGCAACACCGACGCCGGGCAACCTCCTCGTCTCGCCCAAGGATCACGCGCTGATCATGATCGATTTCCAGTCGCAGATGTCGTTCGCGACGAAGTCGATCGACGCTGTGCAACTGCGCAACAATGCGGCGCTGGTTGCCAACGCGGCCGCAGGCTTCAAGGTGCCGACGATCCTGACGACGGTCGCGGAAAAGAGCTTCTCCGGCCCCATGTTCGCCGAAATCACCGATGCCTTCCCAGGACAGGCGCTTCTCGACCGCACGTCCATGAACACCTGGGAAGACGCCGCGGTGATAGAGGAGGTCAACCGCATCGGTAAGAAGCGGCTTGTGTTCTGTGGGCTTTGGACATCGGTCTGCATTGTCGGTCCGACCCTGTCAGCGCTCGATCAAGGCTTTGAGGTCTATGTGATCGCCGACGCCTGTGGCGACGTGTCCGACGAGGCGCACGAGCGCGCAATGGACCGCATGGTGCAGGCCGGCGTTCGGCCGATGACGTCGCTCCAGTACATGCTTGAGCTGCAGCGCGACTGGGCGCGCACCGAAACCTACGACATGACGACCGGCATCGCCAAGAAGTTCGGTGGGGCCTATGGCCTCGGCATCATCTACGCCAAGACCATGTTCGGCGCTTCCGAAGGCCACTGACGCCAACTGGGCTAATCCGTCGAGCATCGCTCCGGCCGCACGCTTGCGGTCGGAGCAGCGACTGCAAGCGCAAAAAAGGAAGTGACGATGAAGATGTATCTCCTTTCGCTCGGGGCCGGCCTTCTCGTCGGCACCATCTACAGCCTGCTCAACGTTCGCTCCCCGGCTCCGCCGGTGATTGCGCTGGTGGGGCTCTTGGGGATCCTCGTCGGCGAACAGGCGGTGCCTCTCGTCAAGCGGCTGATGTCAGGCAATCCGGTCACCGTTTCCTGGTTCAGCAGCCGCTGCATTCCGCACGTCTTCGGGGAACTGCCGACCGGGGCAGATCATGATCATGCTGGTGTGCCCGACCGGGCACCGACGCGGGAGATCGGCTGATGCCGACCCGCCGCGGTTTTCTAGGAGCGGCTTCTGCGCTGGCGCTCCCGAACCTGTTCTCACCGGCGCGCGCCGTCAATCCCGCTTCGACCTCAGGAGACAAGCCAATGAGCGCCGATCTGATCCTCCACAACGGTTTGCTGACAACGCTCGACCGCACGAATCCGAACGCCACGGCCGTCGCCATCAAGGACGGCAAGTTCCTCGCGGTCGGACAGGAGCAGGAGATCATAGCGCATGCCGGGCCCGACACCAAGGTCGTCGACCTCAAAGGCAAGCGCGTCCTGCCTGGTCTCAACGACAACCACACCCACGTGGTCCGTGGCGGGCTGAACTTCAATATGGAGCTGCGCTGGGACGGCGTTCGCTCGCTTGCCGATGCTATGGACATGCTGAAGCGGCAGGTCGCGGTCACGCCGCCGCCGCAGTGGGTGCGCGTCGTCGGCGGCTTCACCGAGCACCAGTTCGCCGAAAAACGGCTGCCGACGATCGAGGAGATCAACGCTGTCGCCCCAGATACGCCGGTATTTCTCCTGCACCTTTACGACCGGGCGCTGCTTAATGCCGCGGCCCTTCGAGCCGTCGGTTTCACCAGGGACACACCTAACCCGCCGGGCGGGGAGATCACCCGCGACGCCAATGGCAATCCAACCGGGCTGCTCATCGCCAAGCCGAATGCGGGCATCCTCTATTCGACGCTTGCCAAGGGGCCGAAGCTTCCCTTCGAATACCAGGTCAATTCGACGCGCCACTTCATGCGCGAGCTCAATCGTCTGGGCGTCACCAGCGTCATCGATGCCGGCGGCGGCTTCCAGAACTACCCGGACGACTACGCCGTCATCCAGAAGCTTGCGGATGAGGGGCAGATGACCGTCAGGCTCGCCTATAACCTCTTCACGCAGAAGCCGAAGGAGGAAAAGGAGGACTTCCTCAAATGGACCTCCTCGGTCAAATACAAGCAGGGCGACGACTTCTTCCGGCACAACGGAGCCGGCGAGATGCTGGTCTTCTCGGCCGCCGACTTCGAGGACTTCCGCGAGCCGCGCCCCGACTTGCCGCCGGAAATGGAAGGCGAACTCGAGGAGGTGGTGCGAATCCTCGCCGAGAACCGCTGGCCCTGGCGCCTGCACGCCACCTATGACGAGACGATCAGCCGTGCCCTCGACGTCTTCGAAAAGGTGAACCAGGACATTCCGCTCTCCGGCATCAACTGGTTCTTCGACCATGCGGAGACGATCTCCGACCAATCCATTGACCGGGTCGCGGCACTCGGCGGCGGCATCGCCGTGCAGCATCGCATGGCCTATCAGGGCGAATATTTCGTTGAGCGTTATGGCCACGGTGCGGCGCAAGCGACACCGCCGGTCGCGCGTATGCTTGAGAAGGGCGTGAATGTCTCCGCGGGCACGGATGCCACCCGCGTCGCCTCCTACAACCCCTGGGTGTCGCTTTCCTGGCTGGTGACGGGCAAGACGGTGGGCGGCATGCAGCTCTATCCGCGCGCCAACTGCCTCGACCGCGAAACCGCGCTGCGCATGTGGACCGAGAAGGTGCAATGGTTCTCCAATGAGGAGGGCAGGAAGGGGCGTATCGAGAAGGGGCAGCTCGCCGATCTCATCGTTCCCAGCAAGGACTATTTCGCCTGCGCCGAGGACGAGATCTCGTTTCTCACCTCCGACCTCACGATGGTCGGCGGCAGAATCGTCTATGCGGCGAGTGATTTCGCCAGCCTCGATGAGAATCCGTTGCCGCCGGCAATGCCGGACTGGTCGCCGGTCAGAACCTATGGCGGCTATGCCGCCTGGGCCCAGCCGGAAGGGGCCGGCCGGCATTCGCTTCGGCGAACCGCCATCGCCTCCTGCGGCTGCGCCAACCATTGCGGCATGCATGGTCACGACCATGCGGCTGCCTGGACGTCACGCCTGCCGATCGCCGATCTGAAGGGTTTCTTCGGCGCGCTCGGCTGCTCGTGCTGGGCCGTGTGAGGGAGCGGCAGATGACAAGTATTCGATTCTTTGAGGCTCCACCGACGTCCCGCACACCGGCACTCCACTTTCTGGCCCTGCTCGCCCTCTGCTCCGCTTATATTCAAGGGCCACTCGTGAAGATGTTCGACTTTCCGGGCGCGCTCGCCGAAATGGAGCATTTCGGGTTGCAGCCGGCGCCGTTTTTCGCCATCGGCGTGATCGTCTTCGAGCTATCGATGGCGGCGCTCATCCTTACCGGCATTTACCGCTGGGCTGCCGCGCTTGCGCTTGCGGTCTTCACGCTCGCCGCGACCTTCATCGCGCTTCGCTTCTGGGAATTGCCGCCTGGAATGGAGCGCTCGATGGCCATGAACGGCTTCTTCGAACATGTCGGGCTCGTTGGCGCGTTCGCTCTGGTCGCATGGCACGACCTGCAAGAACAGGGCGCGCTTGGAAAGGGACGGGCATCATGAGTTCTCTGTCTGCAACCCGGGTGGCTGGCGGCGGGTTCGCGCCGCTTCGCCAGAAGACCTTCGCCATTCTCTGGGTGGCAACCATTGTCGGCAACACCGGCAGTTTCATCCGCGATGTCGCAAGCTCATGGCTTGTCACCGACCTCTCGAACGCACCCGCCGCCGTCGCGGCGGTGCAGGCTGCGGGGACGCTCCCGATCTTCCTCCTCGCGATCCCTGCAGGTGTACTGTCTGATATTCTCGACCGCCGCAAGTTCCTGATCATCATCCAGCTTCTGCTGGCCGGAGCCAGCATCTGCCTCATGTTGCTGTCTGCGACGGGGTTGCAGACTATCACGTCCCTGATTGCACTCACCTTCGTCGGGGGTGTCGGGGCGGCGCTGATGGCGCCGACCTGGCAAGCCATTGTTCCCGAACTCGTCGGAAAGCAGGATCTCAAAGGTGCCGTAGCGCTCAACTCCCTCGGCATCAACATCTCCCGAGCGATCGGTCCGGCAGTCGGTGGCCTGCTGCTTGCCTGGCTCGGCGCAGCCTTTACCTATGGCGTTGACGTCATCAGCTACGTTTTTGTCATCGCTGCACTCATCTGGTGGAGGCGCGCGCCTGATGTGGACGACGGCTTGTCGGAACGCTTCTTCGGAGCGTTCCGCGCTGGTCTGCGCTATGCGAGGGCGAGCCGCGAACTGCATGTCGTGCTTCTCCGGGCGGCCGCATTCTTCGCTTTCTCGAGTTCGGTCTGGGCGCTTCTGCCCCTGGTCGCCCGCAATCTTCTCGGCGGCGACGCCGGTTTCTACGGCATCTTGCTCGGCGCGGTCGGCGCGGGCGCCATCGGCGGTGCGCTGGTGATGCCGACACTTCGCGCAAAGCTCGATGCCGACACACTGTTGCTCGGCTCGGCGCTCGTCACGGCGGCCGTGATGGCCGGGCTCTCCTTCGCGCCGGCCCGATGGATCGCCATTCTGGCTCTGCTTGCACTCGGAGCCGCCTGGATCACGGCGCTGACCACACTGAACGGGGCCGCACAATCGATTCTGCCGAACTGGGTTCGGGGACGTTCGCTCGCTGTCTATCTTACGGTGTTCAACGGGGCGATGACGGCCGGGAGCCTTGCCTGGGGTGCCGTCGCGGAGATCGCCGGCGTCCCGACGACCCTTGTTCTTGGCGCCGTTGGACTTGCGGTGGCCGGGCTGATCTTTCACCTCGTCAAGCTGCCAAAGGGCGACTCGGATCTGGTGGCATCGAACCACTGGCCGGAACCTCTCACGGCTGCCCCCGTCGAGCATGATCGCGGTCCTGTGCTCGTCACGATCGAATACCGGGTAGAGGAAAGCGACCGGAGCGATTTTCTGAAAGCGCTCGCCAGGCTCTCCGGAGAGCGTCGCCGCGATGGCGCCTATGGCTGGGGCGTCACCGAGGACGCCGCCGATCCGCAGAAAATCGTCGAGTGGTTCATGGTCGAATCCTGGGCCGAGCACCTTCGCCAGCACCGGCGCGTCTCGAAGGCCGACGCCGACGTGCAGCAGCAAGTCCGCGGCTTCCACAGGGGTCCAGAGGCGCCCGTGGTCAACCATCTGTTGTCGATAAATCTGCCCCATCTCGGTCGCAACTGAGTGCGAGCATTCGCACGCGACGCGGGCGCTTTTATCCAAAACACAACGGAAACCGACAAGACTTGTCTGGAGGCGTCGTTAGGCTTCGAGGCGCGGCGGCGAGGGGGCGCAGAGCGAGCTTCGCCGGCCGGACTCTCGGACGAAGCTACCTTCCCGCGCATCTGCTGTGCCCGGATCAAGGTGCAGACGGTCCGCGGCGGCAACTCATTTTCGAACAAAAGCAAAGGAACGGTTCCCATGACCCAGAACTTCATCAAGACCGAAGACGGCGTCGAGATCTTCTACAAGGATTGGGGCTCGGGCCAGCCGATCGTATTCCACCACGGCTGGCCGCTTTCCTCGGACGACTGGGACGCGCAGATGCTCTATTTCCTGAGCAAGGGCTACCGCGTGATCGCCCACGACCGGCGCGGCCACGGCCGCTCGTCCCAGGTCAGCGAGGGCCACGACATCGCCCACTATGCCGCGGATGTCGCCGCGCTTGCGACTGAACTCGATCTCCGCGACGCCATCCATATCGGCCACTCCACGGGCGGCGGCGAGGCACTCGCCTATGTCGCCCGCCACGGTGCCGGCCGCGTCGCCAAGCTCGTGATGGTCGGTGCCGTTCCCCCGATCATGCTCAGGACGGAAGCCTATCCCGGCGGGCTGCCGATGGAAGTGTTCGACGGCCTGCGCGCCCAGCTCGCGGCCAACCGCGCACAATTCTTCCTCGATCTGCCGAGCGGGCCCTTCTATGGATTCAACCGCCCCGATGCGAAGGTCTCGACCGGCGCGATCCAAAACTGGTGGCGGCAGGGCATGATGGGCAGCGCCAAGGCTCATTACGACGGCATCAAGGCATTCTCCGAAACCGATTTCACCGAGGACCTGAAAAAGGTCGAGGTGCCGACGCTGGTCATGCACGGAGACGACGACCAGATCGTGCCGATCGACAGTTCGGCGCGTCTCGCGGTGAAGCTCCTGAAGAACGGCACGCTCAAGGTCTATGAGGGCTATTCGCATGGCATGCTGACGACCCATGCCGATGTCATCAATCCCGACCTGCTCGCGTTCATCAAGTCCTAACAACGAGGGCCGGCGGCGATCAGCGCCGCCGGCTCGCGAGCAGCGCTGCCCGCATCGCGACCGCGCGATTTGCGGCCGATTCAGGGGATCAGGTAGCCGATCCCTTGATCGCCTTAAGTGCGCTCACAAGCGCGTCGATGAAGGCGCGAACCCTGGGGGGAACGAGCCTGCTCGTCGGATAAACCGCCCAGATCGCGAGCGTCTCGGGCTTCGCGTCCTCCAAGGTGACGCGCGTCAATCGACCGGACGAGAGATCGTCGGCAACATTCCAATCCGACAGCAGCGCTATTCCTGCGCCCGCAAGGCAGGCCGCATGGCAGCCTTCGATGCTTGTCGAAGAAAAGCGGCTCTGCAGTCGCAGCGAGCTTTCAACCCCTGCCTTGACGAATGTCCAGTGCGTCACTCCGTAGAGAGGCAGACAATCGTGGTGCGCAAGTTCGCCGGCACTGCGCGGCGTGCCGTGTTTCTCAAGATAGGCCGGCGAGGCGACAAGTGAGCGGGGGTTGTCCGCCAGATTCCTGGCGATGAGACTGCTGTCCTTCAGTCGCGCAATTCGGATGGCGAGGTCCGTCCCCGAGGACACCAGGTCGGGCATGCTGTCGCTCATGTCGAGCGAGATCCTGAGCTCCGGATTGCTTTCCAGAAGCGAGGGAACAAGCGGAGCGATCACCTTGATGGAAAACGCCACAGGAGCCGACACGCGCAGAAGCCCGGCCGCACCCTCGTCTTCTCCGCGCAGCAGTGCGCGCGCTTGCTGCTCCGTTTCGACCAGAGCCTGAGCATAGGGAAGAAAGCTTTCTCCTTCGGGTGTGAGCGACAGCGATCTCGTCGTGCGGTGCATCAGCCTGACGCCGAGCGAACGCTCAAGCGACGCGAGCCGCCGGGTCGCGATCATCGGTGTAAGGCCTAGGCGGCGGGCAGCCTCGGAAAGACTTCCGGCGCCGGCCGCTGCGCTAAAAACGGCAACGTCATCAACGTTCATTATATCAGGTTTCGATAAACCAGCATGACATTACCGGTATCTAACACATTTTACGATAGAAAGTTAGGGTCAGCACAGTTTTCATCAGCCGGAAAGAGCATCAATCATGAACGTGTTCAATGAGAAGCACCTCGGCTCTCGAACCGAACTCGGCCGCCTTCGTCTCTACGCCATGGCCGTTGCCTGCGGCATTGCCGTCGCGAATATCTATTACAATCAGCCGATCCTCGGCCTGATCGAAGCGGAGTTCTCGGGCCAGTTCGCGACCGCCGTCGTTCCGACCGCCACGCAGCTCGGCTATGCCTCGGGCCTGTTTCTGCTTTTGCCGCTCGGGGATATTCTTCACCGGCGGCGGCTGATCATCGGACAGTTCTTCGCTTTGGCGGCGGCTTCCGTCGTGGCGGCTGTCGCACCCACTGCCGCCCTCCTCGTCGCCGCCTCGATACTGCTCGGGGCAAGTGCCGCCGTTGCCCAACAGATCGTCCCCGTCGCTGCGGCGCTTGCCTCGCCCGAGCGGCGCGGCGCGGCGATCGGCACGGTCATGGCCGGCGTGCTTTCCGGCATCCTGCTCAGCCGCACAGTCTCCGGTTTCGTCGGCGAGCATTTCGGCTGGCGAGCCATGTTCTGGGTCAGCGCGCCACTCGCGCTTGTCGGCGCAGCCATGATGTATGTCTCTCTACCGGACCTCACACCGGTTTCTGGCCTGTCCTATCGCGCGGCGCTTCGATCGCTAGCGCACCTATGGCGGCGCCATGCTGATTTGCGGGCGGCTTCGATGGTGCAGGCGGCGCTTTTTGCATCCTTCACCTCCTTCTGGACCATCCTCGCCCTTTACCTCGCGACGCCACAGTTCAATCTCGGCGCTGATGCCGCCGGCCTGTTCGGCATTGTTGGTGCCGCCGGCGTGCTTGCCGCGCCCTTGGCCGGGAGGATAGCCGACCGGCGTGGCTCCCATTCGGGCGTTGGGCTGGGGGCCGCGCTGACTCTGTTCGCGTGGGGCGTGCTCGGCTTCTGGGCCTCGATACCAGGACTTCTCATCGGGGTCGTCGTTCTCGACGTCGGTATCCAGCTCGCCTTGATTTCCAATCAGCACATCATCTACGCGCTCGATGCGCAGGCCCGCAGCCGCATAAACACCATTTTCATGACGAGCATGTTTCTTGGTGGCGCGGCCGGATCGGCGCTTGCCGTGGCTCTATGGAGCTACGGCGCCTGGAGCGGCGTCAGCCTGCTTGGCTTTGCTCTCGCTTCGATCGCGCTCGCCATCAGGCTCCGCCGGCGCGACCTCGGCGCTCACCGTTTCCCCTGATGGTCCGGGCTTCGCGAGATGGGGGTGCGCTCCCTACTTCTCACCGGGCTGGCGGTTTAAATACAGGTGACTATCCATTCGGAAACACCGGGGCAGGAGGCTCGTTTTTGCGATGAATCGATTGGCTGCAATGAGTTAAATCGTGCCATACCTGCACCTGTTCCGAAATTCCTTAACGGGTCGAAAGGCAGCCGTTCTTCACGAGCTCTGTGCGTTGCGATGATCACGTTCTGGGCTAAGAAGATGGTGTAACGGGCGAAACCCGGCCCGCCCGGTTTGAAGGGCCGGTGGTCGCCCCTCACAATGATGGTGTCGCGGAGCAGGAGTGGCCTGCTCCATAGCACGGAGGGACGACCATGAAGCAGTATGCCGGCATCGACGTATCACTGGAATACTCAAGTGTGTGCGTGGTCGATGCGGACGGCCGCATTGTGCGGGAAGCAAAGGTCCTCAGCGAACCCGATGCGCTGATCGCCTGGTTCGGCGCGCACGGCGTGGCGATGGAGCGCATTGGTCTGGAGGCCGGCCCTTTGTCGCAGTGGCTCCATGCCGGGATGGCGAAAGCAGGTCTTTGCGTCGAGCTGATCGAGACGCGCCACGTGCGTTCAGCCTTTAAGACGATGCCGGTCAAGACCGACAAGAAGGACGCCCGCGGCATTGCGCAGTTGATGCGGCTTGGCTGGTTCAGACCGGTCCACTGCAAATCTCTTGCCGCCCAGGAGGTGCGTGCTCTGCTGACCGCCCGCAAGCTCATTCAGGGTAAGCTTCACGACATCGAGATGAGCCTCCGCGGCATCCTGCGCGGTTTCGGCCTCAAGGTCGGGCCGACGACGCGGCGCACTTACGCGGGGCGCATCCGCGAGCTGGTTGCAGGCCATTCGACCTTGCAAGCGATCGCCGCTTCGCTGCTGAAGGTGCGCGACGCGCTTGTGCAGGAATTTGCAGGTTTCGAGCGCCAGCTGCGTGCCATCGCCCGCCAGGATGAGAACGCACAGCGGTTGATGACGACGCCAGGCGTCGGCGTCCTGGTGGCGCCGAAGAAATATCAATCGGGCGAGACCGATCATAGCGGTCGCATCTCGAAGATCGGCGATGGCAGCGTGCGAACCGCGCTCTACGAGGCGGCCAATGTCATCCTGACGCGACCGCTCAAAGGTTCCGATCTGAAGGGCTGGGCGTTGGCGGTCGCAAGACGTGCCGGTCCCAGAAAGGCGCGCGTGGCGCTGGCCCGCAAGCTGGCGGTGGTGTTGCATTGCCTGCTCAGGGACAGAACCAACTTCATTCCGCATAAGCGAGCGCCAGCCCTGGCGGCTTGATCGGAGGAGCGACAAGACAGGCTTTCGGACGGGCACAGCCATCAGCCCGCCGCAGCAAGGTCCCTTCGCCGGGACGATGGATGGGTTAGGCCGCTATGCGATCAGCAGCACAAGGGTGACTGCGCCTCTAAAAGATTGGCCAACCGGTCCTCAGCAGACCCCATAGAGCAGCGGCAAAGCTCCGACTGCGGACAGAAGCAAGCACTCGGCGAGGGATGAAGCGCAAAAGGGATTGACGCAACGCCCGTTACAGAAGATCGCATAATGTATCGGGAACGACGGAGATAGCCGGCGGCTCTTAAATTCCTGACCCGTCAAGCTCTTACTCGTCGTCGCCTTCCCAGGGTGAGGGCATAGAGGTGCGATTGGCCGACGGCATCGGCATCCAGCACTTCAATTCGGGCTCGGCGTATACGATGATACGGCCGGGCGAGGAATCAGCGGCGCGCCAGCCTTCTGGGCCGAACTGATCGCCATTTGACCAGTACGCGAGGTCAACTTCTGCCGGCCCCTGTTCGGACGGGCGGATCGGGACGAGGATCCGACTGCCGTTTTTCTCATGTGGCGCCAGTGGTCTGGCTCGGCCATCTTTTTCCTCCTGCCTTGCTGCAGAAGTGTCGTCTCGCCAACGAAAACGGTCAACTCCACCCTGCACAATCCCTTGCCTAACGGTCGACTGCTTCGCGTCCCCACAGGTGGTGTAGAGAAAAATTCTCCGCGAACCCGATATGGGAAAGTACCACTATGGAGGGTAGAGAACTATTAAGGTTACAGCGGAAACGTGTTTTTACCCCCATAAATAACATGTAGCAATAGTCGCAGAGCTCTCCTTCATTGCAACTGAAGGAGGCAAAGTGGATGAAGGGAAGAAAGGTTCCGCGCATCCGAACCTCGCGCAGGATGTGCTCGCCAGCTTGTCTTTCACCGCCAGCGACACGGATTCCCCATTCGACGCATGGCGTTCGCTACTTGGTGTTCTTTTCGATGTCCTCGCTCCTAAGAACCGGACCTCCGGGTCTTTCGAAGCGAGCTTCACCGTTCACCATCTGGGCACGTTCCTGCTTTGCCGGAGCATTGCCGATGGTGGCCGATATGGACGAACCGAAGCGCGACTTAACTGGGACGAATACGACCATATCGTCGTTTCTTGTGTCGTAAGTGGCGGTATCGCGCTTGCCGGCTCTAGCAAGCGCCTGAGGCCCGGTGACGTGGCAGTGTTCGATCTGTCGGCGCCTGTGAGCTTTGCCACTACAGCCGTAGAAGCCCTTCACCTCGTCGTGCCGAGAATCGCCCTGCCAGCCAGCGTGGCTCCGATGCACGCGGCCTCCTGCCGCATCCTGCGAAGGGATTCCGCCATGGGAATTCTTCTCCGGCGCATTCTAGAGGCGCTTGCTGAGGCGGCACGACGCTTTCACCCTGTTGAAGTCGTGGCGCTCGAGGCGTCTCTACCGGATCTGCTCGCATCGTGCCTGGGACCCGCAGCCGCGGTTTTGTCCACCGGCGATAAGGGTAATCTCGGCCGCCGGCTGCGCCGTCATATCGAGGAGAATCTGCACCGTGGCAATCTCACGCCATCCGATCTGGCGCGTGACTTTGGCATGTCGCGAAGCCAGCTTTTTCGGCAGTTCGAAAGTAGTGGCGGAATCGAAACGTATATCCGGCGGCGACGGCTGCGGCGCGCCCTCCATCGGCTCTGCGATCCGCGCCACGCTAACCGCCGGATCGGTGAGATCGCCTATGAAATCGGGTTCTCCGATGAGGCGCACTTTAGCCGCCTCTTTAGCCGCACCTTTGGTCAATCTCCCCGAAGCGTTCGCGCTTCTGCCAGACAAGGCGGCTCTGGCCCGCTGTTTCCCAAGTCAGAAGGCGCTTCCTTTGGCGGCTGGCTGGGCGAACTTGGCAGCCAATGAGGGCACCCTGGGACGGTCATCCAAGCTTTTGGGACGCTCGTCCAAGGACAACCAACGCGGAAGACATTACTATCATTTACAACCTGAAACGAATTCATTGTCCCAAGAGCCAGGCAAGGAGACTGTCGATGACCAACCAGATTGCCAATGCTGACTCCAATGCCCCCGTCGGTGCCCCGGCGGCAACAGAGCTCACATTCAATCTGACAGCCACAAACGGGTCGAGTCTGCCCGGAGCTCACTATTTCAATGTGTTTCCGCCGGCACTCAAAACGCCGTCGCTAAAGTCGCAGACCCTTACGGCTCTGGTGTCGCAACCGACGACCAGCGAAAACCCAACGACAACGCTGACTTGGAAGGGTGGTGGCGGCGCACTGGCTTTGTTCGCACTCGCGAGTGGCATGGTCATTGGCAATGTCGAACGGACACCGGTCGCACTCGGAGACACGGTCGCCGTCGCTTGGGTCGATGGAGCCTTCACGATTACTCTAGCCGCCGGCGGCCCCGCCAACGCGGTCGAGGTGACATTCGCCCCTGGAATTCCGCCGGACGCGCAAATTGGCCTCGTTGTGGGGCCGGCGCCGATCCTCGTGTCGGTCCCCGCAGGGCTCTCGTCTCTAACCCTTGAGCCTGATTTGTCGCCTGTCGCAATGGTGGTCTTCGGTACTGCCTTCCAACTGCCTCAACCGGAGATGTCCGATGCGAGCCAGGCGCGGACCATCATGTTCAACCTGGATACCGCCGTCGCCACCGCCAGCGCGCAGATCGCGGTTGGGCTCGAAAATCGGATCGTCCAGATCGCCTGATCACCTCTTCAAGCTTGCCCGGTGCGTCCCTAGCCGGGCAGTCCACCTCGCCGTCCTGTCTTCCCCTCCTCCGTGCGGGCGGCGAGGGCGGGCCGGCACCGCTTCAGCCCCGGAGGCGGTGCCGGCCATCCAGCAATCCCGGGTGCGATCCTCAGAACGAAAGGCAAATCCGATGACGTCATACTCTCTAACCTGCCTGAATAACTCGCAGCTGACCGGTAGCTTCGCTGTCTTCCAGAAAGCTCCGCCGACGACGACCCCCGGCAATGTATTTTCGCTGGCCTGGTTCGCCCGCCCAACTGCCCCCGGAAGCCGCGTGACGTTCACCTGGGGGCTTGACTACAGCTTCGTCTGGTCGGAGACGGGCGTACTGCAGCCGGGCATCAACTTCGCGGCCACGCAGGTGAAACCGGCCGATCCGAACGGCCAGAACCTGATCCAACTTACCCAGGATAGCGCCGGCGCGACGACCTTCATCAATCCGAACGTCAACGGCGCCCTCGGCTCGCTGACGATCCAGCAGCTGTCGAATGTCGCGCCAAACCGCACATCGGTCGGTATCGGCATGGCTGGTTCAGGCACGTTCGCAGTCCAGGCGGCTCCGAACATGACGGCCGTCTTTACCCCGCATCCCAACTATTGGGTGATTTTCGGCAATTACGAGACCGGCGACGTCATCGACATCGAGGACGTGACCGGAGCTGTCGAGGTCACCTATGGCGGGGCCCTAACATCTCGGACCGCAGCACTCGGCCTCGACAACCTAATCTCCGTTTCCTGACGTGCTTCGACGGCGGTTCACAGAGCCGCCGTCCTTTCCCCCCCCCAAGATACAGGAGACCGAAATGCCGGAGTACAGGCTTACCTGCGTAAACAACTCGAATTTGCATGGCAGTTTCGCGCTCTATCAGGTTCCGCCTCAGGTATCGGGTCCGGCGGGGCCGGCAAGCCTTGCATGGCTGGCGCGGCCCGCTGCGCCCGGCACCCAGGTGCGATTCTCCTGGTCCACGGAGGTCGGCTTCATCTGGGGCGAACGCGGCACATTCGGGGGGCGGACGACCTTCACTGCCTACCAGTATGTTGCCGCCGACCCCGATCGCGAAAATCTCATCGACTTCACGTCGGACGGTTTCGGTGCGCCGATGTTCCAGAACCTGCGCACGGGCGGACTCCGTGGGGCGCTGACCATTCGCCAGCTCAATGGAACATTCGATTTCCCCATTCACCTCGGCATCGCGCTCGGCAGGTCGCCGATCTACACGGTTGACTACAATGCGAATGTCTTGAACGCGTTCATTCCTCATCTCAACCGCTGCTGGGTTGTTTTCGGCAGCTACACCGTCGGAGAGGCGATCGACGTCGAGGCACAGACCAATATGCAGGTCGTCGAATTCAGTTCGACGTCTCCGTCGAGGCGTGTCGAGCTGACGGCAGAGAACATCCTGCGACAAACCGCGGCACCGAACGCCGATCCACCGTTCGGCTGAATGCCCGTGGCGGCCTGAGCACGCCTTCCTAACCACACCCACAGATCACGGCGCACCGGCGCAACGTCGGCATCGCCTCACCAGGTCCGACGGCAAGCGCCGCCGGTCAGCGCTCCTCGCATGCCGCGCGGAACGTTCGCCTCCCTTAGCGAAAAGGAAAGCCATTATGGAATTTACCAAACCATACCGCCGCATCCTCGCGTCCGCGCTCATCGCCTCTTCCTTACTTGGTCTCGTAAGCCAGGCGCATGCTTATTCCGTCTATCGCAGGGTCACGGCCGGCCCAAACGGTGTCGTCGTGTGGGCAGCAGCGAATTTCGGCGTCGGCGGTAACCCGTCGACCCTGTCATTTTTCCACTTTGAAGACGACGACGTCGCGCGGGCGGCCATGCCTGCCGCCCAGTGCTTCGTTAAAGTGGAACTCGACCTTCACGATCCGCAGCCGGGCGCCACAACGCAGGTTGGAAATCCGTACATCGTTTTCCCCACCAAACCCGCCGATCAACCAAGGCCCTTTCCCTGGACTATCGTCTTCGACAACGATCCTGGGGACCACTGGAGCATTCCGAAACCAGAGATCACCGATGCCACATCAAATAATGCCGCCAGCCGAGTGGCTGCGGCCGGCTTCAGAAGCCTTGCGACCACGAGTGGATCGAACGTTACGGTCATCAATGGAAATCTGAACAACTGTGTCGCGCAACACGCCGTCTCGTAGCAAGATCATAAAGTCACACTGGCTTTCACCGCCGGACTTGGCTGGTCCGGCGGTTTTGCAGGAGAAGCCCCGATGGCGGTGCTGCATCACGCCTTTCGTTGCCATGTCACTCCAGTATTCGAGCAGGATATTTCGAACCTGCTGGCAGCATGGCATGCTGGCGACCGAACGCGGATCTCGACCATGGCGCTCGCCCGGTATGCCGCACTGGCAAATCGCGAAGATATTCACGCCGCCTTTTACCTTGGCCCGGAGGGCGCAGCGCCGTCGTGGCTGCAACCCCACGTCATCGGCCTTGGCCTTGCAGCTTTAGTGGTGCTTGCTCCAAGTTTCGTTGCTCTGCCCACACTGAGCGCCAGTAATGATACGAATCATCATCGGCTCGCGACCCACCTCCCGGCGCTTGGCTGGCCGGCCGACGAAATCGATCTGCTGGTTCATGGTCAGCCGATCGAGGCAATGCTTTGCGGATATGCCGCGTCAGCTCCTCGCCTGGATCCAGGAGGGTTCAGGCATACCGGTGGCTGGATCCCCGGAGGCATGGCGAAAAAACTGGGTGCGAGCCTCGACCAGATTGCGTCAACCCCGCCGCGCGAAGCCGACAACACGGCGATCGCGGCATGGCACTCGCTCCGAGAAAGCAGCGCCTTGAACGACGCGCGGACAATGCTGGCATCCGTTACGGAGCGCGACTGGTTGATTACTTCGATCACGCATTGAAGTGGGCGGTGGAGCACATCGTCGGGCACCTTGCATGGGCGCCGTCAAGTTGACTGACCTGTGAAGCCCCCTTGGTGAACCCCGAACGCGTCTGCTTGCTCTTCGCTTCCTTTACATTCGCCCTGGCGATGCTCACACTCGGCGGAGGAGAGAGGGCATCCGTTGGGAGGCGGTCATGTTTTCACATTCCGACCACATCCGTGAGATCGAGCGCGTCGGCCGCGGCCTTCCTGTTAGCCGCGACGGTGTGGTCGTGAAGTCCTGGCTGCGCTGTCTCGAGTACCACCGGCTCGACCCGGCACAGACCTGTGAAGCCTATATCGTGCCGGAACCGCGGCTCAAGGAGCACCGCCAGCAATCGGAGGATCTCATTAACATCGCCCGGTCCGGGCTCGAGCACCTGTTCCGGCAGGTAGCGGGACAAAACTACGTGCTGCTGCTTTCCGACCGTCAGGGCGTGACGGTCGAGTTCCTCGGCGATCCGCTCTTCGACAACAACCTGCGCAAGGCCGGACTCTATCTCGGCTCGGAATGGTCGGAATGGCGCGCCGGAACCTGCGCCGTCGGCGCCTGCCTCGAGACGGGGGAGGCGTTGACGATTCATCAGACCGACCACTTCGACAACACCCATACGCCGCTCTCTTGTACGGCGGCGCCGATCTACGACGCGCGCGGCGAGCTTTCCGCCGTCCTCGACATTTCGCTCTTGAGTTCGCCGATCCAGAAGGCGAGCCAGAACCTCGCACTGCATCTCGTCACCGCGACAGCAAGGCGCATCGAGCTTGCGAACCTGATGGCCCAGGCGCCGCATCAATGGGTGCTGCGCTTCTCACGCTCGCCGGAATTCCTCGACGTCGATCCGGAGGCGGCGATCTCAATCGACGGCCTCGGGCGCATCGCCGGCATGACTCACGGAGGGGCGAAGATCCTGGCGCGCTCGACCGGGCTCGACTGGCGCGATCCGCGCCAGCTTATCGGCGAGCCGGTATCGCGCTTCTTCGACATGGAGATCAACGACCTGCCCGATCTTACGCGTCGGCGTCGGACGCAGGAGCGGCTCGTCTTCGCCCGCGACGGCAATGCGCTCTTCGCCCATGCGATCGAGCCGCATTCCCGCACCCGCGCTCCGGCCGTCTCGCGCGAGCAGATTCCGCCGCCCTTGCGCCGGCTGGGTGGCGACGCCCCCGAAATCGTTTCTCTTCAGGCCAAGGCGGCGAAGCTTGCGCGCACGGGCCTGCCGATCCTCATCCAGGGCGAGACCGGGACCGGCAAGGAACATCTGGCACGCGCCATCCACGAGGGCAGCGGCCTCAAAGGCCAGTTCGTCGCGATCAATTGCGCGGCAATCCCCGAGCAATTGATCGAGAGCGAGCTCTTCGGATACCTGCCGGGCGCATTTACCGGTGCCTCCGCCAAGGGCCGCAAAGGCCTGATCGAGCAGGCGGACGGCGGCACGCTTTTTCTCGACGAGATCGGCGACATGCCGCTTGCCCTGCAAAGCCGGCTGTTGCGCGTGCTTGCCGAGGGTGAGGTGCTGCCGGTCGGGGGGAGCATGCCGCGTCCGGTGCAGATCCGCGTCATCTCGGCCTCGCACCGGCCCTTGCAGACGCTCGTCGCGCAAGGGGCTTTCCGCGAGGATCTCTATTATCGCCTTAACGCCGCGACGCTCTCGCTTCCGGCGCTCAGAGACAGGCCGGACTTCGAGTGGATCTTGGCTCAGATCCTGGCGCGGCATTCCTATGGCGAGCGGGAATTGACGCTCTCTCCTGCGGCGCTCGTCGCGCTCAAGTCGCACGATTGGCCCGGCAACATCCGCGAACTCGATAACGCCATCGCCGTCGGCGCCGCGCTCGCCGAAAACGGCGTCGTGGAGATTAGCGATTTGCCGGACCACCTTGGCGCGACGGCCGGAGCTGCCGGTATGGCCGATGCCGGTGCGGCCCTGGGCCTGATGCTGTCGGCCTGCGGCTGGAACATCTCCGAGGCCGCGCGAAGGCTAGGCCTCGACCGTTCGACGGTGCATCGGCAGATCAAGCGCTATCGCCTCAAGCAGAACCACTGAGCGTCTTCGCCCTGCAACAGATCGACTGCAACAGCTGTGGCAGTCGCATCACCTGGCGCGACACGCCAGCCCCTCCTTACCTTTGAAAACACTGCATTTGCCGGCGTTCCGACTCTGGCACGGCCATTGCAGATCACTGGTCGATCGTAACGGCAGCGACCGGGAGGAAACATGCGAGCGCTCAGATTCCACGCGGCAAAAGATCTGCGGATCGAAGACATCCCGGCACCCGGCGAGCCGGCCGCGGGCCAGGTGCTGATCCGAAACCGCTTTGTCGGCATCTGCGGCACAGACCTGCACGAATACGCCTACGGCCCGATCTTCATTCCGAAGGAGCCGCATCCTTTTACCGGCGCCCACGGGCCTCAGGTCTTGGGCCACGAGTTCGGCGGCGTGGTCGAGGCCGTCGGCGAGGGCGTGACCTCGGTTCGCGCCGGCGACCGCGTTTCGGTGCAGCCGCTGATCATGCCGCGCGCCGGCGACTATTTCGCCGATCGGGGTCTTTTTCACCTGAGCACCGATCTGGCGCTTGCGGGCTTGAGCTGGCTCTCCGGCGGCATGGCCGACTATGCGCTCCTCAACGAATACAATGTGGAGAAGATGCCCGAAGGGATGACCGACGAGGAGGCCGCACTTGTCGAGCCGAGCGCGGTTGCGGTCTACGCCTGCGATCGCGGCGGCGTGACGGCCGGCAGCAGCGTGCTCGTCACCGGCGCCGGTCCCATTGGCGTTCTGACGCTGCTTGCTGCACGCGCAGCCGGTGCCGCACAGCTCTTCGTTTCCGACATTAATGATGCCCGGCTAGAGTTTGCGGCTTCGATCGTGCCGGGTCTGACAACGATAAATCCGCAGCGAGGCAGCCCGGGCGAGATGGTGCGCGCCTTGACGGAGGGCAAGGTTGGCTGCGACGTCGCCATCGAGTGCGTCGGTAACGAGCACGCGCTCAAGGCCTGTGTCGATGCGGTGCGCAAGCAAGGCGTCGTCGTGCAGACGGGGCTGCATCCGCATGAAAACCCCCTCGACTGGTTCCAGGTCACCTTCAAGGATATCGATCTGCGCGGCTCCTGGGCCTATCCGACGCATTATTGGCTGCGGGTTATCCGCCTGATCGCCTCGGGCCTCTTGCCGGCGAAACGGATCGTCACCGGGCGTATCACCCTCGACCGGGCCGTGGCGGAAGGCTTTGACGCGCTTCTCGATCCAACCGGCAAGCACCTGAAGATTCTGATCGATCTCATGAAGTGACCACGCATTCCCGCTCGGGCGGATGAGGAGCCGCCCGCGCCAATCCAAGCGAAAAGGAGGAGACTATGCTTGAAGAAAGTCCCGGCATCCGCATCGACACCGCGCTTGCCAAGCTCGGCAAAGCCCTTGAACGGGGCGACATCGCCGCAGCCGTCAACCTCTTCCAGGCCGATTGCTACTGGCGCGACCTCGTCGCCTTCACCTGGAACATCAGGACGTTGGAGGGGCAGGACCAGATCCGCGACATGCTGACAAGCCAACTCGCGGCGGTCAAGCCGGCGCGGTTCCGTCAGGACGAGCGGGAACAGGCAAGCGCCGGCGAGGGCGTCACCGAAGGATGGTTCGAGTTCGAAACGGAGGCGGCGCGCGGCTACGGGCACATGCGGCTCAAGAACGGACTGATCTGGACGCTGCTGACGACGATGACGGAGCTGAAGGGACACGAGGAACCGAAAGGTTCCAGACGGCCGCTCGGTGCCGAGCACGGCCATGATCCCGAGCGCCAGACATGGAAGGAAAAACGAGAAAGCGAGGCGGCGGAACTCGGCTACCAGACCCAGCCCTATGTCGTCATCATCGGCGGCGGCCAGGGCGGCATCGCGCTCGGCGCCCGCCTGCGGCAGCTGAACGTACCAACGATCATCATCGAGAAGAACGAGCGGCCGGGTGACAGCTGGCGCAAGCGTTACAAGTCGCTCTGCCTGCACGACCCGGTGTGGTACGACCACCTGCCCTATATCCCCTTCCCGGAAACCTGGCCGGTGTTTGCGCCGAAGGACAAGATCGGCGACTGGCTGGAGATGTATACCAAGGTGATGGAGCTCAACTATTGGAGCTCGACCACCTGCAAGTCGGCGCAATACGACGAGGCGAAGAAGGAATGGAAAGCCGTCGTCGAGCGTAACGGCGAGGAGCTGGTCCTGCGGCCGAAACAACTTGTTCTGGCGACCGGCATGTCGGGCAAGCCGAACCTCCCGAAACTGAAGGGTCAGGACATTTTCCGCGGCGAGCAGCAGCATTCCTCGCAGCATCCCGGTCCCGACGCCTATCGCGGCAAGAAGGTGGTGGTCATCGGTTCCAACAATTCCGCGCACGACATTTGCGCGGCGCTTTGGGAAGGCGGCGCAGATGTAACGATGGTGCAGCGTTCGTCGACGCACATCGTTCGCTCGGACACACTGATGGAGATCGGGCTCGGCGACCTCTATTCCGAGCGGGCGGTTGCTGCCGGCATGACGACGCGCAAGGCCGACCTGATCTTCGCCTCGCTGCCCTACAGGATCATGCACGAGTTTCAGATCCCGCTCTATGAGAAGATGCGCGAGCGCGACGCGAAATTCTATGCGGACCTGGAACAGGCCGGCTTCATGCTCGACTGGGGCGCCGATGGCTCCGGCCTGTTCATGAAATATCTGCGCCGCGGTTCCGGCTATTACATCGATGTCGGCGCCTGCGATCTCGTCATCGACGGCAGCATCAAGCTGAAATCTGGCTCCGATGTCAGTCACCTCACAGAGGACGCGGTGGTCTTGAAGGACGGCACAGAACTTCCCGCCGATCTCGTGGTCTATGCGACCGGCTATGGTTCTATGAACGGCTGGGCCGCCGACCTTATCTCCAAGGAGGTCGCCGACAAGGTCGGCAAGGTCTGGGGGCTCGGTTCCGACACGCCGAAGGACCCCGGTCCCTGGGAGGGCGAGCAGCGCAACATGTGGAAGCCGACGCAGCAGGAGGCGCTCTGGTTCCATGGTGGCAACCTGCACCAGTCACGTCACTATTCGCAGTATCTTTCGCTGCAATTGAAGGCCCGCGCCGAAGGTATTTCGACCCCCGTATACGGCTTGCAGGAGCGTCACCATCTCTCCTAAACGGGAAACGCCAGCCTGCCACAGCCTGGGCTGGCGTGCCACTTTCGTTCTTAAACCACTCAGCCTTTCTCGCGAGGCAGGCGGGTCGCGTTGTTCCAAAACCAGAACTGATCGATGCCGTCGCGACGGAGGATTCGCTCACTCAGGCCATACGAGAAATCAGGAAGGCGCTCGGCGAAGCCGGCCCTGCAACAATCAGAACGGTCGCGGGACGTGGATATTTTCTAGACCCCGGCGCCCCGGATACGACCGGCTCTTTGCACGATGTTGGCGAGACACCCATAGCCGTACTGCCATTCGAGACCGCACGTCAGGCAGCAACGGAGGGTACAGTGCGACGCTCTGCGAAGAATCATTGACGGCCTGGCACGGTTCAAGACAGTTCCTGTTATCGCCCGTGCCACCTCGCTCGCGTCAGCAAACGCAGACAGAAGTGATCCCAAAGGGCGCGGCCAACGTCTTGGCGCTTGCTACCTAGTCGATGGCCATATCGATCGCAAAGCGGCGATGGTGCGGGTCCGGGTTAACCTTATCGACACATCTGACGGCAATGTGTTGTGGTCGACCGGTTCGAAGTCATCGATCCTGACCCGCTAGCTTTGGAGGATTTGATCGCGCACCGAGTCATCAGTCGGCTTGTCTCGCATGTCGAGGGCGCTTCACTCCGGCTCGCAGCCCGAAAGCCTCCTGGTGACCGAAAGGCGCACGACCTGCTGATACAGGGCGTAGCGCTCCTGCGGGGCTATGGCGAAGGAGACAACTAAAAGGCCCATGACGTTCTGTCGGACGCCCTCCTTATCTATCCAACGAACGTTCATTCCTACTGTCGCTTGCCAGTTAAAAGTGAGAATGCGGTTGTTTCAGTAATCGCCGGGGGCGAGGCAAGGCGGCAGGTATGAGCCGGCGACACTGACACACGTGTCAGCAACTCTTGTCGGAGAACGCTTTCTTGCGTTTCTGCCAGTTAACCACACCTCGAAGATGCAACGGTCTAGCTACTTTTTGCTACTTTGAGATGCGCCGCCCCGGTGGCATCATTGCGATGTCGCCGGGAAATTGCTGCCCGGCACCATCGCCCACGCTGCAACCGGCCCCCTCCGAAACAGCGGCTTGGCAGGGCGAAAGGAAAGCCTCGGCAGTGCCCGCCGGGGCTTTTTCGTGCCTCCATGTCTGCCGGTTGATTCGCACCACCAACTTGTCCTTGCGCCCTTAGGCACCGTATCCTGGACCGACAAGGGAAAAACAGGAGCCCTAACCTGCGTGGTATTCCTAAGGTCGTAGCGAGGGCCCTTCTGCCTTACCGGTCGGTGCAATCCTCCCATGACTTGGCCCCTTGCGCGCGGGCCGGCTTTTATCAGCGCGGCCAACGCTCGTCGACACCACGACCTGGCTCCAACGCCGGATCGTCGGGCGGGACGCCGTTCGCCTCCGTCATCTCGCGATAACTCTTGTAGGACGGGGCGTCCGAGCGGGACAGTGCGCGGATCGTAGCGATTGGCGATGCCGGAGGGCATGCGCAATGCCATCGACGAGACCCGCCTGGGCGGGGAAACCGCGTCGCATTTATCGGCAGCGGAGCGACAACGGCGGCAGAAGAATCCCTGATGGGAGGAACGCAAATGAGGGCGGGAACGACCACCGGCCTCTACGTCGTATGCCAATCCCTCGGACTTTCCCGGCAAATACACATGCTGCTGGCAGACCGTGCTTCACGGCGGCGAGGGCGGAACTGAAACCTCACCAGGGGTGCTGGTCGCGGATCGCATCGAGCCGATCTGGGCCGAAATGCGGAAGCGGGGCCTTTACCGGATACCGCGCGCTTCCCCACAGACGATCCGATGATCGAATGCTGGCTTTGAAGTGTCAAAGTATCAATGTCCGCTTCGTCTCAAGATACTTGAGGGTGGATGACAGCTCTGAGCCCTTAGCCGTCGTCCATCAGATCTGTCGGGCGACCATACCGGGTGGGATCCAGTCGATAAATTCCTCCGGCGGGAAGTGACTGTGCCACCAATGACCGGACGTTGCTTGAGATCCACCGCGGAGCACTTCATGCAGGCTCCGAAACAAGCGGGGGCCGCTTTGGCTGGTGGCGATCCAAACTGGGCTTGGGCCTGCCGCGCCCAAACCGCTCACGGTAGACCGTGGGCGGAATGCCGAGGCGGCGCACGAAGGCTCGGCGCATGCGCTCCTCGTCGCCGAATCCACAGAGACCGGCTATCCGCTTGATCTCGCTGTAAGCCTCTTCAAGATGCTGGCAGGCCGCCTCTATACGCAGTTCCCGAACTAGCTTTGCCGGTGTGCCCCCATACCACCGGGCGAAGTTGCGGGCAAAGGTCCGCGGACTCATGCCAACCGCCTTTGCCAGTCCCTCGACGGTGAGATCGGCATTCAGATTGTTCGCGATCCACACCGGAAGTTCCGCCAGCTTTGCCGCCGGCGGCGTGGTGCCCAGTCGCGTCTGAGCGGCGAGCGCACTGCTGAATTGCGCCTGTCCGCCGGGCCTGTGAAGGAAGACGACCAGTTCTTTCGCCACCGACAGGCTGGTACGCCGGCCGTAGTCGTCTTCGATAAGGGCGAGCGCGAGATCGATTCCGGCGC
>Ga0214543_1003224_pt1 | contig 31825 bp, 22 predicted proteins | sample CNSS2metaG_FD_160094 | JGI IMG/M metagenome (GOLD analysis project Ga0214543, IMG submission 160094) | Root nodule microbial communities from cowpea collected in UCLA plant growth center, Los Angeles, California, USA - CNSS2 | ecosystem: Host-associated > Plants > Roots > Nodule | place: USA... | reverse complement strand
CTTGGTATTATTATTGCTCTAATAATTATTATTATATATATATATGCCTTGGTATATATATATATATATATATATATATATATATATATATATATATATATATATATAAATATATATTATATATATATATTTGTTTTTTTTTTTCTCTTATTTTTTTTTATTTTTATATATATATATATATATATATATATCCCAGACCGCATGACGGGTGACGCGTACTGCCAGGCGCATAGCGCCTCTGATTCAATCACGCTGCAAGTACCGCCTGGTGGAAGACCCTCCCTGCCAGGTGCACACGGTCTAGCAGCTCCCTGTTGGGAAGTTATCGCCTGGCGGAACCACTCACGCCGCCAAGCGCACGCGATCCAAGTGCTCTTTGTTTTCACATCTATCACCTGGCGGATTTACTCCGTCGTTAGGTGTTGTATGAGTACAACAAGGCCTTCTGATTTAGGTTCTTCATCTCTGATTATCCAGTGTTAATAAACTTTAACACCCATTGTAAAACTCACTAAGGGTATTACATCAACTATGATTATCCCAATTGCAGCATTGCCTTTCTTATACTTCATTAAGTTCAACACTTGGAATTCCAAATCTGCCAGAATTAATCCTAACACCAGTTAGGATGTTCCATCAGTTACTCCAAGTAGTACCTATGTCTCCCACTAGACTTGCTCCTACTTTTCCCTCTTCATAGCTTACGCATATACCAAAACCAATTCACCATCTTATACTCCATTCTCAACTAAACTCGTGCATTCACTTTGCATTCAAACAAGGCTCATCAGGACCCTACATTTTAATCAATTCTGCATCATACCAGTATCTCAATAACTATTATGTCCTAATAATTCCATATCCTTAACTCAACATAACCTATCTACAATTTGAGTGGGATTCAATTCATAAGCTCATAATCTAGTGACCCCATGTTCCATCATAATGAACCAATTCTTACAAGAAAAGTCCCCAGACCCTCGACGCCCTCTCAGCCATGCACTATTAGAGCATCTGCGTTGGCGCCTAGCGACAAGCCCCGTGCCGCCAGGCGGTGCATACCATCTGGGCATTTCCAGATTTTTTTTCTCAGCACCCGCGATCCCAACCTTTCACCATTCTCCCTTCTTTGCAAATTTTCTATCAATCTCCACCCGATTTCATTCACATTCAAAATAATCCATACCCTAACCACATTGATCAATAATTTCCAATGCTAATTCACAATATTCATTCTCAAATCAGGAGTAAAAACACCCCAACATTCAACCTCCAACCATATATAATTCTACAATATAACACATCACATCATCAATAATCGAGTAGAACTTCATTTTTCCCCGATCAGAATCACCCCAGAACACACAGAACATTAAAACCGAGTCAATTCGACTCGCGTCGCTTGACGGGTGTTCATCACTGCCAGCAAGTTCATCACAAAACCCAGAAACTGGGTTGCAGGTTTATATCGCCTGGCGGTATAGGGATTCACCGCCAAGCGATTCCTCAGGGAACCCAGAAATACACTAAACTGGCTTGTGTCGCCTGGCGGCTATAAATAGCCCGCCAGGCGGTTTCTAGAAATTTTCCAGAAACACAAAATTCCACATACAACAGGAAGAATTCATGCATATTCAAGTCACACCTCATACAATTAATCAAAATTATAACACTAACATGGTAAAACTCCCCTAACCTGAATTCCTTAGCTTGAACTTTGGCAATTGGAATCCTCCCTACACCAAGTGCCTCCTTAGCTCCCTCTCAATTCAGCCCCCAAGAATCTCACTTAAGCCTCACCATATCTCAGAATTCGTGCTTTGTTTCTGGGTATAATTTCAGCCTTGCAAAACCTTTCCTAATACCCCAATTTTGCCTTTTAAATGATGCCTTAAAGCTAGGTCAATAATTAAAAACGAAAATGCAAATTAATTGATGGTTAATGGCTATTCATTGTTCCATTATAGGTTGTTTTACAACCTCTTGGCTGCTAGTTCAATTAGGGTTTCCTTTAACCCTTCCCATTCCATCCAAAACTAACATTAGCAAAAATAAAGTTTAATTTAGGTTCCCCATGGCTTGAACCCACAACCATGCAATTGCCAAATCAATGCCCAACCATTCAACCACATCATATTCATGCCAACTAATATAATTCAAATATTATATTATTAATTAAGATGCACAATCTTATTATTAAAACAATGATAATTAAATAACACATAAATGTCATACATAAGACTTAAACCCAAGTCCTCTTGGACAATAAAGTACTCTCAACCACTTGAACTAGTATTTTTCCACATCATAACATCCGTATTAAATTCCTTAAAGGCTCCTACTACCCGTATTTATTAAATAATTATTTAATTAATTATTTATATTTCTCGAGTCTTACAACTATAAATATAAATTATGATATATGACATGCTATTATTAGAACTCTTGAGAAGTTTGTTAGAGGTCATTCTATTATAAAATTTTAAGGTACAAAATTAATTAAAAAGTTTGAAGTTATGAATATATTTCTTTATAAATGGCAATACATGTATATATAAATGAGTGTTTCGTGTGAAACTCATGGTATTATTTATTAAATAACATCTTCATATAGTGCTAAATGGTGCAACAAAAGAAAGAAAAAAAATGCTTTGATATGGTAAATGTTATTCTACAAGTTCTAGTTGTCTAAAATTTATATATTGTAAAACTTATAAAAATTTATATATTGATGGTTATATTCTTAAATATATTTCCTTACAAAAGGTTGTGATAAGATTCCTTGAGTTATGGAAGAAAAAGAAAAAAAAGAACCACTTTTAAAATATTTCAAAGTGTAGGGGTATCTTGTAAAGGTTAATATACCTCTTAATGAGGAAAAAAAATCCTTGGTTATTTATACTGATAAATTTATAGAGATGTTTCTTTGTTTCCTTCAAATGATAAATTAACATAATTTGTTAGCGATACCTCTAGTACTATTTTGCCATCTAGTAATAATATTATTTGTGTTTCTTCTAAGTATGGCAATATGTCCAAATTCTTGAGAGGATTGAAGGATATATTAATGTAAATTGGATATTGATTCTAGTGACACAAGATCACATATTGCTTATGGTTATGTTTTAACCTTGGATGGAGGTTCACTATCATGTAAATATGTTAAAAAAATCTTGTTTTATCATGATCTACTATGCAAGCATAGATTATTCTTATTATCAATGCATCTTGACAATCAAATTGTTATATTTAAAGTTTCTAATAAAAATGTCAATGAAAATTTGACATATGAGAATGAGAGACAAATTTATAAGAAACTTAAATAGAAAGAAATATTGCAGATCTCTCTTGACTTTGTTAGAATATAAAGAAATATTACAGATCTGCTTATCAAAGGATTGATGCATCAACAAGAATTGGATTCGTCTAGAGGAATTAGATTAAAGCTCATAAATTAGTTGCAACAACAGACACCCAACTCCACATGAATGGCGATCTCATGGAATGGAGTTCAATGGGTAACAACAAAGTTGTTGTTGACTAAAGTAAACCAAATAATTTGATTAAATTTATGTCTCATTCCTATGGCGAGGTGTACTATAAATTGTGGAAATAATAAGGTTGAGTTATGTGCATTATTATGCTTATTTTATAAAAATACCTCTTAATAAACCCAATGACAATTATTGTAGGGGTATGAGTCACAAACCACCCTTTGAGGGTTTATCTAGTGAGTGTAATGGTGGGACCGCCATTGTGAGACATGGGCAAGTCTCTAAGTGACACTCATGAAATAAGATACATGCACAAGGTTGTAACCTGCACCCATTGATTAAAACCTATAATGAATACCGATATTGTATGTGTTATTTACTAAAACTCGGTAAGAGGGGATGTAGCTCAAGACAATTAAGTCTCTGCATTTTCTCGAGTGGAAGTTTATAAGCACTAGGTGTAAGGCTCAAACCTAGAAAGTTCCTTACGTTGAACTACAATATTTTGTTTTAAAAGATAATATATTTTATTTTATTATTTTTTTAAATGATGTGGGGATTGTTGGAAATATTTTAATATAATTTAAAAATAAATTCTACTATTACTAATATTTTTCATGGTCTTTTAATTTTATGGGTTCATGTTATTTATGGTTAACGACTATATTCTTATTATAATTTGCTGCTTTGTCTCCCTTTTCTACCTATAAATACCACTTAGATGCATGAGGAAAAATAACAACAACAACAACAAACACTAGAGTCTTCTCAAAAGTGTTCTTCTTTTCTTCTCTATATTATCTTCAAAAAAATGGTGTTCATAAGGTTCAGAGATCCTTTGTTGCACTCGATCGATCTGACGGGTTGTTGTATCTTGGAGACAAACGCATATGATTTTGTTGTGTCCTATGTAGTAGGGGCGCTTTCTCTCTAAGCATAGCGTTAAGCGTGCCTCAACCCAGGCTTTTTTTATCCTTTCCTCATCTATTTTTTTTCTATTATTGTTATTATAATTTTTTATCTCTGATTAATATTCGTTGATTTATATATATATATACATGTTGGGATTATTATTGCTCTAATAATTATCATTATATTATTTCACATTTTTATTATTAATAGTATTATTTTAGTAATCATTTTCTAACACAAACTATATTGATCGATTACAAAATGTCATTCTTTCTGTTAGTTGTCTAATGTCGCTTCACTCTTAACTAGACACTTATTGTTATCATAAAAACCTTATTGGTAATGAGGTTCGTCTACTCAACCGTACGAACTATACAACTTCAAAGACACATTGTCTAAACAACTTAGCATGTATCATTTTCTCTTCTCAATCTTCCATAACACTTCTTTTTTAAGCTTATGAACTCATCTTCTCCAAATTATTGGAATGTCTATAACTCATCATGCTAATATTGTCTATAGAATCATTAAACCTTTCATTGTATCATATATATATATATATATATATATATATATATATATATATATATGACTTATGATCTTATTTACACTTCAACTATACAAAGCACATGTTAGAATGCTAAAAAAACATCTATGCATTTTATCATATCATTAAAACTCAACTCATGGATGGTTCATCAATTCGTCTAGTGAACTTCAACAAAACTACAATCTCTAATTTAGACACGTGTCTTATGTATTTCATTTACAGAGATCATCTTTTGTCTAATAAAGGTTAGAAAATATTATGTTAGTGAATAATTTATTTAAAGCTCAATTAATCTCATTTGAACAATTTCCAAACTAGATTCAAACTCAATTATTCTTTAAGAAAGTTAATATTAAATGTTCTAAATGTGATAAAAAAAATATACTCATCATTTTGACAATTTAATTTTGTTTAAAATTTTAATTGTTTTACAAATTCAATAATATTTATGACATTTCTTTTTATTATTTCTTTAATGATGTATTAAATGTTTTATTTCATAAAATTATTGCATTAATTTAAACTTAGTTTACATATACAATAACTAACACTACAAAAATTTTATATATTAGTTACGGAAAATTTCGTAGCTGATCCATAGCTAATTCGTAGCTAAAACATTTTGCGACAGATTACCTACCAAACTGTTAGAGAATTTTTCATAGCTAAATACATGTAGCTAATTAGATAGGGATATAATTCGTAGTTAATTCATAGGTAATTCATAGCTAATCTCTCTCTATTTCTTCTCTAAAAAGTTTTAAAATTTTTAGTTAATCCGTAGTTAATTTGTCGCAATTTTTTTGTTGCTAATCCGTAGCTAATCTGTCGCAATTTCGTTGTCGCTAATTCGTAGCTAATTTGTCGCAATTTTGTTCTCGTTAATCCGTAGCTAATCTATCGCAATTTTGTTCTCGCTAATCCGTAGTTAATTTTTCGCAATTTTGTTCTCGCTAATCCGTAGCTAATTTGTCGCAATTTTGTTCTCGTCGCAATTATCTTCTCGTTAATCCGTAGCTAATCTATCACAATTCTTTTCTTGCTAATTTGTAGTTAATTTGTCGCTAATATATCATAATTTTATTCTCGCTAATCCGTAGTTAATTTGTCGCAATTCTTTTATCATTAATTTGTATCACAATTGATTAGCTAATTTATTACAATTCTATTAATATCCTATAAATATTATTTTGTTAATTGCAATTACTTCATTGTTATTCACTCTCTATTATGAGTCATGTCCATGAACCTATGCCATAATAAAAAAAGAAGACAAAGAAAATAAATGATTCACAAAAAGTGTCTAAATACCTCCAATATTTGCAATAACTATTTCAAAATGATAGATAATCAATCTTATAATGATCAAAGTATATCCATAAAAGTATGTGCTTCCATTTCTACTTGTGCCTTCATTTGTGCTTACATTAATCCTTGTATATCAATATGTGCTTGCAACTGTGTTTTCACTTGCTCTTGCAATTTTTTCAGTCATAGCATTTTCATATGATTCCTACATCAAAATCAATATGTTAGCAATATTATAAATAAATAGTTTAACATTTATAGAATAACCACATACTTACAATGAATTTCATAGGTATATTTTCTTCATTGAGACCTTCAAATACTTGTACCACACATTATTGACTTTCTATTCTATGGGTGATAAATAAACAACTAAATTTTGCAATATATATTTAAGCCTATTATTGAAAGTATCACTGATAGCTAATAGCTAATAGTTACGAGCAAAACTACCACTCTTTTGGAAAAACATAAAATAAATTTTATGTACACTTACTATCACATAAAGAGCTTATGGAGAAGTTTGTTCAAACAAAACCCCTAGCATTTTAAAGGAACACCTAAGACCCACATTATTTTGTTTATGTTCAAACAGACAAAATCCTGCAAACTAAATCAGTATACTTGGAAGTCGAGAGTAACAAGATCTTTCTTCGCATCATCTACTAGATAGGGCATAAGCATAGGATTACCAATAGAGAGGTACATTAAAGGCATAAGCAGTATAAATTTGTACATTAAGGGCATAAGAAAGCCAACCTCAACATTTCAAGTATATCAGGCATGCTGTAATGAAGTTTCTCTCCATACCTCTGAAAGAATTTGTATAAATTATCATGTACACAAACAGGAAATAACAATAAAACTTGACCAAATAGTATTAGCGTTACCGCTAAGACACAAAAGAATTTATTGACTTATCAAGAAATAACCTAAATGGAAAAATTCCTTTTGATATTAGGAATTTAAATTCACTATAAACAGACTCTATACTTATAGGGGTTGAATTAAGCGGCTCAAAGGATAACAAGTATGCTATTCCATTAACTTCTCTGTTTTAATTTGCAATGTTTATTAATCTGATTTAATAGTTAAATAAATCAATGTCTTCTTTTGATGTGAAACAAGAAGAATATCTTTTTTTTTTTAATTTACAATGTTTATTAATCTGATTTATTAGTTAAATAAATCAATGTCTTCTTTTGATGTGAAAAAGGGAGAATATCTTTTCTCAAAATAAAAATGAAAATCTTGGCATGAACCGAATTTTCAGAATTTACTTAATTTTAGAATTTTAACTAGATTTTGAGTTTACAATATAAAATAAAATAATTCTTTTTGGTATGAACATATTCCCTACTAAATTAAATTATCTCAGGCCATAGCATAGTTAATTTGAATTGCATTATTCTATAATATGACATTAGGTCGAGTCTATAATATATAAAAATATATAACAAAGAGGTTATCTAACAATGCTAACAATAAGAAAACACCATATCACAACCATCATTCACAACCATAACTTGTAGAGAGATCCAAGTTACTCCAAATTATGTCACACGTCATAAAATTCAAATAATAAGAAATAAGTACAACTAAAACTCTATTTAATTTTTCATTCCAAACCAAAACTATATCCTTCAAAATTCATGTTCAACCAAATTCAAAACACTAATCCAATGCATTAAACAGGTTAATATAAATAACAAAAAATGCTCACCGATACCTAAATAACAGCTTAACAATTTCAATTCAGCTTCAACAACCCCTAACTGAATCAAATCCAACCCACATTTAAACAATGAATTCTAAAAAATGAGCAGACAGAAGAAGAGGAGAGAATAAGGATGAACCTCGACGGCACCAACGAGGTTCCAACAGTGGCTAATGAGGCCATAGATGGTTGTGCGCCTAATTCTATTCTCGCGTCGCCATTCTTTTTCGCTTTGGTTCACAAACTTTTGGTGGTGAGCTCGTGCGGTGGTGTCGCGGAGCTGAGACAGAAGTTGCATGGTGGTTTGCGGAGGAGGAACGATAATAGAGAGAAATAGAAAAATGTGAGTAGTCTGTGAGGGTTTGATGGAGAAGAATGAAAAATTGGAGAGTGAAAGATTGGGGAAAATGGAGGTCTTTGTCCTAGTTCCACCAAAGAATAAAAGATTTGGATGATGAAAAAGATCCGTGGGATGTGCCTGGTTTCCCCTTGAGTGTCCTGAGTGTGTGTCCTGTGTGCATTTGAGTAAATGGTTAGTGTTAAAAAATAATATAATAAATCAATTTTATTAATAGTAATAAAATATTAATATAATTTATTAATTTATAATAATATTTGTTTAAAATATAATTTCATACAATTTATAATAATATTTATATAATAAACATTATTATAATTTCAATTAATTTTAATTTTAACTTTCTAATATAATTAACTGTTATTTCTTTGAAATTTATAAAAAATAGTTACATGGGTAACTAATAATATTTCACTTCATTGATTAAAAAATAATTAAAGATATTTTCTAAATAAACAAATAGAAAACAACTTTAATATTTTTTTCAAAAGTGTCTTATTAAATAAAAAGTATAATCAGTTTTAGTTAAAGTATATCAAGCTACCTCTTTCTTTAATTTATATTTATCTTAAATTTTCAATTCTTTTATTAAAATTAAAATTAATATATTTAATCTACTCATTATATATTTTAATTAATTTATTAATATTTATATTTATGATTTATATTTCAATATATACAATTATATTTAAAAAAATAATTTTAAAACATTTAAATTAAAAATAATTAAAATTTTTTAATTAAAAGTAATTTAAAATATTTAAATTAAAAATAATTTTAAAATATTTAAATTAAAAATAAATTTTAAAATATTTAAATTAAAAATAAATTTTAAAATATTTAAATTTAAAATAATTTAAAATATCTAAACTAATAATAATTTTAAAACATTTAAATTAAAAATATATATTTATACTAAAATTAAAAATATATATTTATACTAAAATTAAAAATAATTATAGTACATTTTAATGTAGAAGAATTAGTTACAAATATATTTTCTAATAAATCTGTAGCAATTTTGTTATGAACCAACTACAACTTTATTCCTTCACTGTTTCGTCACAAATTAGTGAAATATTAGGTATAAATATATTTTATTGTAAATCTGTAATTATTTTGCTACGAAAAAGCTACAAATTGTTTCCTTCGCCATTTCCTCACAAATTAGTGAGAAACTAGTTATAAATATAAACTCTGACAAATTTGTAACTATTTTGCTACAAACTCGCTACAATTTTATTCTTCCGCTATTTTCTCGCAAATTAGCGAGAGATTAGCTACAAATATTTTTCCTTGCTAATTTCTCTAGCAAAATAGGATTTTTCTTGTAGTGTAATGTTTTATTAGTAAATCTGTAATAATTTAAAAGAACTAGGAGAGAGTGACGTGTTGGTGTAACTTCTAAAATGTAAGGCTCTATTTTATAAGTTTTAAAGAAGAAAGTTTAAGTTAAATGGAGAAGGTACAATTTTTATTATCTTGAGTTATAAAAGTGATATATTAATCAATCCTACAAGAAAATATTTATATAGTAACCAATTTTAGTGACAAAAATAAGTAGTCACTATAATGACTAATTTATATACCAGTTAACAAAATTAAAAATTATTGTTTATTAAAATAGTCAGTATTATAAATAAAAAATTATAATTAATTTATAAATTGGTCTCTAAATTTTGGTTATCAAAATTTTGGCACCAAAAGATTTAGTTTTTAATATTAATTTCTAAATCATGAAAATTTAACCTGATTCACACAAATTGAAAAGAATTAGTGATTTGGACAATATACTTGTCTGGATTAAACCCTAGGTTAGATACCTATGAACGAACTTATGTAGTATTAATACGATTTTGATTTAGAAATGAGTATGATGAATTTTGATAATTAAATGAAAGGTACTATTGGTGGCGATGAAATTTACTTATATAAAAGTGCACGTAATTGATGATTATAAAGAGTGTATGCAAAACCTTGAGCTTTGTGATTAGTTTGAAGTTATTTTTATGTGATGTTGTTTTAATATGTGATACATGAAGTTGGTATTTAAATGTAATGCTATTTAACAACTTAGCTGCTTTTGAGTTTAATTGGACTAAATTAATATAATTTGAATAGTATATAGACGAGAAAATGTTTTACATTAATTGAAAAAGTACATGATTTTGTTTAATCGGAATCAAACACTTAGTTCTTTTATGTTTGTTTTCGTCACTCAAAAGAGGAGTTCCAAATCTCAAGCTATGATTGGAAGTTGAGTGAGAAGGAAGTCATTCTAATTCTATCTTCTTTTAGAGCTTGGTCACTCAAGTCTCCAAATACATACTTGAATGAAAGATATTTTGTATAGTTTAAGCTACAATATGCACAGGTAAGCAAACAAGAAAAATACAGACAATTTTCTCTCATTTGAAAGAATGACACATAGCTGACCATTGATAAAGTTTTTTTTTTATCTTATTTTAATTAAGATTTAATGAGCATATGTTATTATAAATTTTGATTTTTATGATGTCTGACATAAGGTGTGGTATTTATAGAAATTTTATATGATGATTGATGAAATTTAAGTGGAATGCTTTTATATTGAGAAGATAAATGGATAATTGATGTTAAATTACATGTGAGTAATTTATGTGAATTGGCTATTACCAATATTGAGATTTCAAGTTTTACTAAAAATTATATCACATAAATGGAGGTTTCAAGAAGAGGTGAGAAGCTGAAGAAGACTTGAGTTAACTATAGGAGTTTGAAAGAAATCTCAAATTTTGTAAACGTTTTCAAAATCTGAATGTAAGAATTTAATTAGAATGTAATACATTTAGAGAGCATATAATACTATAGGAGTAGAAATATCATCAAAATATATAGAGGAACTATTGAAATATTTGAATTTTCATATATTTTGAAAGAAATTCCTTTTATCTTAAACAGATTTTTGTAAAAAACTATACAAATATTATATACAACAAATTTATATATTTGTAAATTTTTAAAAAGTTTATTTTAGAAATATTACATTAAAGAAATAGTATATTGTATATTTCCTTCTCCCCTCGACAAAACCGGTGAAACTCCTAGTCTCTGCCTAAATAACATTGCAAAATCCTCATCGGATCAATAAAAGCTCGTTTATAGATTACATAATAATAAAAAATCATAAAGCGTTTTTTTTTTTTTGGTGGAGCCGTGGCACGTGAAATATGGACCATGTAGGTAGATGTTTTAAGAACGAAGATCCATGAAAGATTTGTACCATACTCTCCCAATGCATCAAATAATGCTTTTTTAGCAATCAAACTTCAAACGAAAATTTGAATACATGATTCTCTTCCCGTTAATATTCCATCACGTGGCCAATTTAAAAAAGAAAATCCTTTTTCATGTGAGAAGAAAATTAATCTTTTATCCCTTTATATCTTTTTACCTAATAAACATTTCTTATAAATAATGGTTTGTAAATATAATTTTTTCTTGTAAGTTAAAAAAAAAACAGTGCAAGATTTTAAAATTAGTTTAGTTAAGGATGATTGTTGTTTTAAACATTAGAATTTTTTTTTCTAACCTTTTTTTATTTTGCAAACATATTATGTTGTAAAAATTAATTTAAATATATACTTTTATGGAAAAAACAACAATACAAACAATATATCAGAGAATGCAGCATATATAATTTCCTCTAACTTGCAAAAATATACAAGGAGCAACTATCAAAGCAGTAATAATAAATTACCACAATCATAAATAAAGACACAAAGATTTTTAAGGTGTGGAAAACCCCTCAAATCAAGGTAAAAATCATGAGTCGTCCAGACCAAAGAAATAACTCCACCATGATCAACAAGATTACAAATGAGTCTCAATCAGCTGCACAAATTAGTGCCAACACCCAACCAAATAACAAAGTAACAAAACTTTCAAATAGAGAAGAACAAGAGAGAAAAAAAAAAACCTATAAAATCATTATTGCAATACGAAATTAATTTCTCCCAACTTAGACCTCTTACCAACAATGTGACCAGTCAGAATGAAAAACAATGTGTTCCAAACCTGCTGTAAAAGTTTTAGCCCGATCTAACGATGAACGAATCTGCAATGCCAATTTCATGGTGACAGCTCTATGAAAAACGTGAACAGACTTTTCCCTTTACATCTCCCTCTATGTGCTAGGGTTTTTAGTGTATTCTGACTCTATTATTCTGCCTCTCTATTTATTTTGTAGTCCCCTCTCCACTAGGTTAAATGAGACATGGGCTTCTCAAGTTTTGGGCCTTTTCTCCACATAGGAAGGGAGCTCAATACCCAACATATCTCCCCCTCACAACTATGTGGAAATAACCGCCAAATCGGTGATCTCACAACAAACTTCAAACTTCGCTTTTGAAAATGCTTTAGTCATCATATTAGCACCATTATCATCTGTATGAACTTTTTCCAACGCAAACTGCTTAGCATCCAAAGCATCACGTATCCAATGATACCTCACAACAATATGTCTTGATCTAGAATGGAAAGTTTGATTCTTACCAAGATGGATAACACTCTGACTATCAACAAACAATGAATAGTTATATTGCCCAAAACCAAGCTCTTGGAAGAATTTCTTCAACCATAGAAACTCTTTGCATGCTTTAGTAATGGCAATGAACTCCACCTCTATAGTAGACAATGCTACACACCTTTGGAGTCTGATTACTAAGCCACAACCCCCCTGCAAAATTAATCAAACAGCCCAAGGTGGACTTCCTGAAATTAATGTCTCTAGTCATATCTGAATATGAGTATCCCACCAAATTAGGCTTATCACCTCCAAAACAAAGTTTCATATCAACAGTACTATGAAGATACCTCAAAATCCATTTCAAAGCATTCCAATGCTCTCTACCTGAGTTTGACAAAAATCGACTAACTATACCAACAACATGTGAAATATCTGCTCTCGTGCACACCATTGCATACATCAAACTACCCACTGCTGATGCATAAGGAACTCTGCTCATATACGCCTTCTCATCTTCATTTGAAGGACTCTATTTAACACTTAGTTTAAAATGAGTAGCAAGAGGAGTGCTTACGGCTTTCGCATTTTCCATCTGGAATCTCTATAACACCTTTATAATATAGTGTTTCTATGACAGCCAAAGCTTCTTTTCTTTTCTTTCTTAAATGATTTTTATTCCAAGAATTTGTTTATCAGCTCCTAAATCCTTCATAGCAAATGACTCGCCCAATTGCTTCTTGAACCTATTAATTTTAGAAACATCTTTCCCAACAATAAGCATGTCATTAACATATAATAACAGGATAATAAAGTCATCATTAGAAAAAATTTTAACAAAGACACAATGATTAGAAGCACTCTTCTTGTAGCCTTGCTCACACATAAAAGACTCAAACTTCTTATACCATTGTATTGGAGCCTACTTCAAACCGTATAGACTCTTCCTCAGCCTACACACAAAATCTTCCTTGCCATCAACAAGAAAACCATCAGGTTGCTTCATGTATATCTCTTCCTCCAAATTACCATGAAGGAAAGTTGTCTTCACGTCCATCTGCTCAACCTCCAAATCAAGAGTAGTAGCTTAACTTAGCATAGTTATGATGGATGACATTTTCACCACAGGTGAGAAAATCTCATTAAAATCAACACCCTTTTTCTGTCTGAAACCTTTCACCACTAATTTGGCTTTGTACTTTGGAAATGTAGAATTAACATCTTGTTTCACTTTGGAGATCCACCTATTTTCTAAAGCTCTTTTTTCCTTTAGGCAATTCCACCAAGTTATAAATGTGATTATCATGCAAAGATTTCATTTCATCTTGCATTACATCCAACCACTGTTCTTTTTCTTCACTCTCCAAAGCCTCTTCAAAACACTCAAGTTCTCCACCGTCAGTCAAGGTTATATACTCATCACAAGAATACCTTATAGAAGGTTGTTTCTGTTTGTTAAACCTACTGAACTGGACTTGAGGTGGTTCAGGTATATCACCAAGATCATCATCTTGTTCCTCTTGAGCATCATCAATTGGAACCTGTACTCCACCTCCAACTTGTTGATCATCAACATCACCATGTTGCTCATCATCTTGAGCTTCAATGTCAACATTCTCCACATTCTAAACAAGCAACCTCATCGAATTACCATCATTGAGATTACTATCTTTTTCAGGTGTGGTCTTCTCCACCTTATTAATGTCTTCAATGGTCTGGTCTTCCATGAATTCTACATCATGACTTTTAACAAGCTTCTTCTCAACGGATCATAAAACATGTAGCAAAATTCATCCTCACCATAGCTAATAAAGATGCACTACCTTGTCTTGGCATCCAACTTGGATCTTTCATCCCTTGGAATATGAACAAATGCCTTGCAACTGAAGACATGCAAATGATTATAGCTTACATTCTTGCCAAACCAAATTTTATTTGGCACTTCACTATCCAGAATCTCAGTAGGAGTGAGATTGATAACGTGCACCACCATGTATAGTGCCTCACCCCAAAAATACTTGGGTAATTTAGCATCTGAGAGCATACATTTCACCTTCTCAAGTAATGTAATGTTCACCCTCTAAACTAAACCATTCAATTGAGGAGTTTTAGGAGGAGTCTTCTCATGTCCAATACCATGTTGTTTGCAATAAGCATCGAAGGGTCCACGATACTCACCACCATTGTTAGAATGGATACATTTCAGCTTCTTCTCTGATTGCCTCTCAACCAAGGCATGAAATTCCTTGAACTTATCAAGTACTTGATCCTTTCGCTGAAGTGCATAGACCCATAGCTTCCTAGAACAATCATCAATAAAGGTAGCAAAGTAAAGTGCACCACTAAATGACTTTACCTTCAACGGGCCACAAACATCAAAATGCACCAATTGTAACAATTCTAACTTCCTTGAGGTCGAATGCTTCTTGAAGGATACTCTAGTTTGCTTGTTATCCATGCAATGAGAAAATCTCTCCAATTCTGCATTTTCTAGCCCTTGAAGAACATCCTTTTTAGCTAAATAATTCAACCCTTTTTCACTTATATGACTAAGCCTCTAGTACCAAAAAGATGCCTCCATATCCATGGCATTCATAGTGTCTTTAGAAACCAAAGCTTTTGTCCAATATAGTTTGGCTGATTTTTCTTATCTAGCCACAACCAAGTTACCTTTGGTGAGTTTCCACTTTCCAAAATCAAAGGGACTATCATAACCACCATCATCAAGCATGTGCACAAGATTAAATGAAAACGGACATCAGGAGCATGTTTGACTCCTTTAAGCAACAAGTACACTCCCATGTTGATTTGTAGGCAAACATCACCAACACCAATCACTTTAGACTCACTATCATTACCCATCTTCAACACTCTAAAATCACCAGAAGTGTAAGATGTGAAGAACTCCTTCCTAGTTGTAACATGCAGTGTAGCACCACTATCAATAATCCACATGCTCTTATTAGATACAAGATTAACGGACTCAAAGTCACAAAGAAGAACAAGATCACCACCTCTAGTAGTAGTGACACGATCATCACTACAATCATTCTCTTTCTGCTTGCCCTTCTTATCTACATTGTCCTTTTTCCACTTAAAACAATATTTCTAAATGTGCCCTATTTTATTATAATAATGACACTCTATATTCTTATATCTTAACTTGGAGTTGCTCTTGCTTTTCTCTCTACCACCTTTCGGTTTCTTTTTCTGACTTCTCCCCCTAATTTCTATAACAAGCATATCAGATTGAGATGAAAAACCATTTGCCTTTCTTCTCATCTCTTCGTTAAGAGCACCACTCTTTACCATCTAGAAAGAAACAATTTCATTCGGGGCAGAGTTTGTAATTGAAACCTGAAATATCTCCCAAGACTCTGACAGAGTCTTCAGTAGCCATAGTCTTTAGACTTCATCATATTTTATACCCATTCATGATAGTTGATCTAAGAGCCCTTGAAACTCATTTAAATTATCAGAAATAGAATATTCTCTCTGTACCTCAAATTCATCAAGCAATTCAACAAATATAGTTTATTATTGCCCGACTTAGAAGCATACAAACCCCTCAATCTTCTCCCACAAAGTTCTAGCATGTGTCTCATTAGCAATGCGATTAGAAACATTATCTTCAACATATTGTCGAATAAAACCACACACATGTTAATGCTCAAAGTACCATTCTTCAATAGACATAGAATTTGGCTTTTGTGTAGTAAATACGGGAAGACGCAACTTATTCACAAACAACAAGTCTTTCATCTTGTCCTTCCACAAGTGATAATTTGAACCATTCAATGCAACCATCTTTGCTTTTACCTCCATCACTCAAGCAAGTAAATATAGACCAACCAAGAACTCTAATGCCACTCTAATAGGGGAAAACAAAAATAAAAACAATATGCCACAGAATGTAAGGGATATAATTTCCCTAACTTGCAAGAATCTATAAGGATCAATTATCAAAGAGCAACAATAGTAAATCACCACAATCACAAATAAAGACACCAAGATATTTTATGTGGAAAACCCCTCAAATCAAGGGTTAAAACCAAGAGTCGTCAAGACCAAAGAAATAGCTCCACTATGATCAACAAGAGTACAAATGAGTCTTAATCAACTACACAAATTAGTGTCAACACCCAACCAAATAGCAAAGCAACGAAGCTTTCAAATAGAGAAGAACAAAAGAGAAGAAAAACCTATAAAATCATTGCTGCAATGCAAAATTAGTTTCTCCTAACTTAGACCTTGTATCGACAATCGGACCATTCAGACTAAAGAACAATGTGTTCCGAACCTACTGTAAAAGTTTTAGTCCGATCCAACGGTGACAGCTCTATGAAAAATGTGAACAAACTTTTCCCTCTACCTCTTCTTCTATGTGCTAGGATTTTCAGTGTATTCTGACTCTATTGTTCTGCCTCTCTATTTATTTTGTAGCCCTATCTCCACTAGGTTAAATGAGACATGGGTTTCTCATGTTTTGGGTCTTTTCTCCACATAGAAAAGGAGCTCAATACCCAACATTTTTTTGTCACAATGATTGATAAATTGTCCATATAAACTATGTTAGTAGATGTGATAGTAATTGTAACTATCGAATTATAAGTGTAATACTTTCTAACATATAAGAAAATACAGTATTAGCAAAATTATACAATTATCATACTTCTTATTATAACACATATCTCTCGTTGAATGAATGACATTCCATATTCTCGATATTAGTTTTCCACCAAGGTCTTCAAGCATGTATGCTTCATTCTAGGGTGCATTATTTATGCAACAAAGGGCCATGCCGATTAGCTGATAACTTTCCTTCATGTTTGTCTATACTTGCTTCTTCAAGCTTCCTCCAAACAACGTCTCCTTTTTGGAACATTAGTGCTCTAACACATGTGTTATACTAACACATGTGTTATACTATCATGTTTCCCTTGTCTCTGAGGCTTTTGCATACCATTCTATGCCACTAATAATACTTTTTAAGATATATCTACCTACATACCATGCCACCAATAAGACTTTTAAATATCTAGAAACATCTTGATTATATTTGGATGTAAAGTGAGCTTGCTTTCGCCATGATCCATAAATAACACCATCTATCTTAATTAATCATCCTTAAGCACACATTTTTTTTTCTTCTATACCTTAAGAGATTATCCATTTTCACAAAGAAGTCTTTAGTTTTATTTTCTTCTCATAAGCTCAAAATATTCTTCAAATTCAAACCAAACAACTACTTTACTCACATTTTGTCTTCATCTAGAAACTCATTATTTATGACAACAAATTCAAACCAAACAACTACTTTACTCACATTTTGTCTTCATCTAGAAACTCATTATTTATGACAAGTATATTGTAACCCATGTGATCTCTAATCTTAAATTTTGACACTTGTATGTCCTTGTGACTTAAGCATCTGCTATAAAACTTCATTTTCCTAGATGGTACCTGATAAGTTGTCATTCACCTAGTCAATAACACTACTTAACTAAAGCAACTTCATTATTTTCAAGTTAATAGTTAACAAGTTAGATAAGGTTAAGTTAACCCGGAGTCATATCCCAATGAATACGAAATTGACTTTCAACAATTTGATTTTTATGAAATCCTAAACGAAAGGTTAATAAAACACAATGAAAATAATAAAAGATAAAAGTAAAAATCTAACCTAATAGAATTGAAATTAATAATTAAGAATAATATGCAAAAGTATAAAGGTGAATATGATAACAATAAATGAAACAAGAAATTAATAAAAGGGCATTAAACAATGATATTGAAACAGGTCGATTCCACTACTCTTCCAAAATAGATTATTCATTGGTTAGCTAAAGATTATCATTAAATTTATTATTGTTGTGTATTTTCAAATCAATCAATGTAAAGTACATTCTCAATTAAAAGTGAGAACATTTAGATTATCCACAGTAAATTCAACCAAAGTACATTGTCAATCAAATTTTAGTATACCTAATCATCCTTATCCCTTTGCCTCATCACCAAGAACAAAGTTAATTAATTTAAGTAAAGTCTTGAAATTTTAGTTAAAATGATTACCTCTAATCAAAGTAAAGTCTCAATTATTGGTAAAAATTCATTTAATCACATGAAAGTTTATAAATTAAATCAAAGTATAGTGTCAACAAAATTTAAAAACTCTAAAACCCATATGATCAACATGCATATAGATTAAAACATCTCACTAATTAGCTAAAATGTAAAAATAATTACTTTATACTAGATTCAGAAACAAAAGACATAGAAATAAACGAAAACTACAATAATAATAAAAAAATCAAAAAAATCAATTCATTCTAATGGTTCTTATGTGATGTTGTTCCCATGGAAGTCGCACATATCATACTAGGTAGGCCATGACAATTTGATAAAAAAAATATTACATGATGGTCATACCAACAAATACATTTGCTCACACATGGGAAAAATACCACTTTGCTACCTTTATCATCTCAAGAAGTTAATAAGAATAGAAATATAATAAAAAAGAGAGAACTTGATAAAGAAAAAGTGCAAGTTTCCACCAAAATGTTACTTGCTTATAAAAAAATGTCTTCCAAAGAAAAAAGTGCATCCTCATTCTTCCTTCTCTTCTAGAATAGAAAAAGAAGATCAAATGCGTAACAAAGGGAGGAAAAATGGCTTAGAAAAGAAAAATGGTCTATCCAAAGCTAGGTGAGATAACCTAAGAAAAGATGGAGGAACACCTCATGTGAGGGAAGCGTAATGTCTTCCTCAACTCAAGCTCCATCAAAAAGGGCTTTAAGAATTTGTGGTCAAATTCTTTCCAAGAAAGGGAAGATAATGTAGTCTTGACCCTAACCAAGGATGGAGGCACATGATTAAGGAGACTATGCTTATTTCGAAAGGGATTTCCCCAATCCTTCATCCCTTTCTTGTTTCCATTATTTTGTTTCCCCTTAGTTGACTTGGATGACTCAACCTAAGTTGACTTGTTTACCTTTAACTAGGTTAGACTTGTTGGCTAGAGTTTACTTAACCCAAGCCAACATGTTAGTCCTTGTTTATGTGTTCTGTAGGTTTGATTTTTTAAGAAAGTATGGATGATGTGGTGCACGCATAGGTGGAAAGGAGAGATGATTTGAAGTATATGGGATGGAGATAGAAAAGGCAAAAGCATAAAGCACCATGTACTTTGTACCACCTTTTACCAGTTGGTCTCCTTTATCTTTCGCACCTTTTGGCCTATTTTTGGAGACACATTTGGTCTCCTTTATGGCTTGGATGAAACTTAGCATTGCACACACCATAGTTAGCTCATTTGTCTCTCATTTTGTAACATAATTTGACCTAGTTTCTAGAAGCTAGGGTTAGGATTTGTAGAGACATCCTTATGTATCTTTTATTTGCTTAGAGGTCCCTCAATTTTTCTATATAAGTGGTGCGCCTAGACTTGTAAAATGGTTGATCATTTTGAAGTAAAAACAATCTTGTTGTTCAACCATATTCGTGAACTCTCCTCCAAAGAGTGAAGTTCTCTTTTATGGCCTTATCTTGAGCTTTCAAGTGGCGACATTCATTGCTCATTTCTAGGAAAGAGTTAGCCTTTTGGTCCTCACCTAAGAGTGGTCTGCTTCCCTTTGCTCCATTTCCATATTCTATTGCTTTAATTTTCTTCTTTGTTTATCCTTCATTTCATTTCGGTTAAGGTGTTATAATGTCCATTTATTCTTGTTTCTTTGATCAAACCATTACTCTCCTTCTCTAGAACCTCTAGAAGTGAACCTTCACATCTAGATAGCTTGATTATCTTAATGTTCAGTGGGTATCTCTTCTAGGTTTTCTTAACAAAATCAAACACCATATTTCAAAAAAACTAAAATGAACCTACATCAGAATTTCAAAATCTACTTGAATTTTCCTAGAGGCATTAATGGTTTTTCTAGTGACTCTCCAAGTTACCAATGTTCTCAATCAAAGGTTCCATTTGCAACACAACACAATAGGGGGTGTTGGCAGATTCAACTGAATGGCAATTTCACACAATGGCAAAACAAAATTGATGAAACAGTGATTAAAACGTGTTGACTCATTGATTCAAATTCAATTTCACTTATCATTGGTTAAGAAAATTAGTGCTTTGTTAGCTTAACTATTATTCCACTCATTTTTAATCAACTAAGCGAAGATTAACAACAGTTTTATTATACATCTAAGCAATGCACACATCAATTATTCCCACACACAAAAATAAGAAACCCACATTCATTAAGCATTAATACAAACAGACTTAACCATGAAAATACCTAATGCATATTAAGCATACACAAATATCAAATTACCTAAGGAGATTAAATGATGAAAACAAATCCAGAATTTAACACAAAAGAAGATTATTGAACAAAAACCTCAAAGCTCATGCATTCTCTTCAGCGAATCAAATACAAGGTTAACCTCCATTAAAATGAAGTTACAACAGAAAACAACCAAAATGAAATACATCATTCAATGAACCAAAGAGAAGAAAATATGAACCAAAAGAAATGAAAACGCGATTTAGATGAGCTGAAACGAAAAGCCCTAGCTAGGTGATCTTCAAAATGCAGCAAAAACGAAACTCAATGGTTATGGCTCCTCAAAAACATAAGAGACAAACTTGAAAATAAGGGTTTTGTCTCCTAAAAACGTAAACCCCAACGGGGTCACATCACCATGCATGTTCAGAATTATAAACCTTTTATTATAGGCAGCAGAATTACAAAATTGCCACTCTAGGCCAAATAGAAGCTGGCCAATTACTAATGTTGACGTGAAAATAAGGGTTGATGTCACCCAAATGATATGACATTTCTCTCTTTAGCTTAAGATTAATGTCCAAGCCCAAAAGTATTTCACAAAAAAACCTAAAAATAATCAAGGAACAAAAATTAGACCAATAAATCCAAATCAACTAAAATTTGAATTATTGGCCCAATGAAGCCCAATAAATGAAAATGCACTAGCAATAGACAATTAAGCACTAAAAATTCATCGAGATGGATATAGAAAGGTAAGAAAATAGGGGAAAATAATGGTTCATCAATCACCTCGTGTGTGCATAGAATGTGTTTTGAGTTAGGGTTTGCGATGATCAAGCAATCCAAGCTCTACTAGTTATTGGATTCACATCGAGGAATGTAACTACATGGCGAGAGCTTATTGAGGTCTTTGTTGAGTTAGCATGGTATGAAACAAAACTAGGACTATACCACAAAGTATTAACCTGCCATGCGTTTACAAGTTATGGTTTTGGGTAGGCCAAGATTCTTGTCCAATGTAGGCTATAGAGCCACCAAATTATGTTGCAAATCTACCATTAGTACCTCCTAGATTTATGGACTGGTAGAGTCACCCACCACATCCAAAATCTACCTTGGTATGACAGATGCAATACTTCTCTATGGAGTTGATTCAATCCATGTTCACTTTCCGGAAATAGATTCACAGTTCATGCATAATTGCATGACATTATGACAAATTGTGTTTGGGTCTTCATGAGAAACCGTACTCGTATTATACTTGTTGTTTTATGATTACCTTACTCTCATTTTGTGTGTTTGTTGGCTTTGCACTGTTATGAACATGTGTTACACGGGAGTAGATACTGATGTCGAGGCTAGTGCACATATGACAAGGGATTTAATGCTCCTGGAGATAAAGGAGAGTTGATATTTTTGTTTAGCTTTATTAAGATTCAAAGTGATGTATCTCTTATTCAAAAGAATTGGTGATATATGTATATATGTAAATACATATGTATGTATATACATATATATATATATGTATGTATATACATATATATGTATATATGTTTATATATATATATATATATATATATATATATATATATATATATATATATATATATATATATATATATATATATATATATATATAAACATATATACATATATATGTATATACATACATATATATATATATATATATGTATATATATACATATATATGTATATTGAAACTCCTTTTTATTCCTTAAAGGTTTTTGTGTGAGTAGAATAATCTCATAATGGTTGAGCCTTAAGAATAATGTGTAAGTTACCAATAGACCACTCAACCGATTAGATGTCACCCAATTCATAAATAATGCATTAGACGAGTAAGTTTGAATCTGTTAGATGACCTAAGCATTAGATGACCTTGGCATTAGATGACCTTAGTGTTAGACAACCTTTGCATTAAATGGCCTTGGTGTTAGGTGACCCTGATCATTAAAGAATTGGTAGTCTCTTAAGTTTTGTCTATATATTTCTTAAGCGAAAATTTTTCCCTCCCTTTTTATGTTCACGGTTGTGACACCTAGCGAAGGGGGTTACACTTGTACCTATCAAATGATATATTAGATAAAAAGCTAAAACTACTTTTCTTTAACAATTCCCTAACATTAGAATTGCCAACTATAGAAAGACTATTTACTTCATAGACTCTACACTTTAGACAAATTTAAGGAAAGGAACGTTGCCCAAGAAGAGATACATACATCCCATTATTGGGATGCTATGTAAATGAAGAAAAGAGAATTTAATGCATCTTTCATAATCAAGGTCGTTAGATGCTTGAAAGACACTCAAAAGAGCTATAGTTGCTCAACAAATAGAAATGGGTTTGCAAGAACTAGTTTCTTTAGAGTCTATATAAGGTCTATATATAATAATTGACATATACAAAGAACTAAACTCTAAGCCTCTCTTTGATTTTATTTCATTCCGTAATTCCTCACGGTCATTGTTTGATGATGAATATGAGAGTGATCTCCCGAGGAACTTTTCAAAATTTGCAACTCAATGTTTAAGCAATATTTATAATTAAAGAAAATTTTTACAAAATTGTCTATAGAAAATCAAAAGCCCACTCAAGACACATTTGCAACTGATGAGAAAACATATACTTTGAAATAGACCACTTCTTCAAACATATACAAAATTAAAATGTTTGAGGAAGAGATAACTTGTGAGCATAATTTTAAAAGTTCTTTAGGAGCTCTAAAATTGACCACCATGGTTTGCACTAAGGATTAAGGACAATTGTAGTGGTAATCCTTCTTGAATCAAAGTCATGTTCCGATTATATAATAATTTAGTAGAAAGTCGTGTTCTGATTGAATATAGTCATCTAGTATAATATAAAATTTAAAAAGTTGAGACAATTTTAATTATGAATATTTTAGTGCAGTTGATTTACCCAAATTAACTCACTCTTCTACAAATTGAGTAACGAGTTCATTTTAGACGACTCAAAACCCAATCTTAGACTAACACATTTACTTATGTTATGGACAAATTGTGTTATGTTTTTCTCACTAATGCAAAAATTACATACCACAGTGCTTATATAGGAGTAATTACATCAGTTTTGGATGTGATGTAGTTATTCTCGATGTAATAAGTTTAATATTTGTTACATCAATTTTTCAATAACTTATATAGTATATGTCATAAAAAAGAAAAAAAATATATTCACAAAGCTTCTCCACTGGTTATGAATCATCATTTATCCTGACTTTTTTCAACATTCTCTTGTCTTATACAAACTTTTGCCACCCTCTTCAAAAGTGGCTTTCTTCATATGAGATTCCTTCTTATACAAACTTTTGCCACACTTTGTGGTTTTCTCTTCAAAAGTGGCTTTCTTCATTTGACATTCCATTTACCACCCAAACAGGCCTAAGTTTCCGGCATTATAAAAATTCCCTTTTTAAATTAAATATAATTAATACAAAATTTAAAATTATAAAAATTACCTAGGTTCCCTGTGTAAGTTAGGGTTTCAATGTGCAAAAAATTAAAGCAAAAGAGAAAGGGGGAAAATGAAAAAAAGAGACTTGATTACATTGTTAGGAGTAATAACCAATGTAATAATATTGTTTTCAGTATTTTCGAACATGTCACCATGTTTTTATTACATTGTTTCTTCAGTAACCAACCTAATATGTTTTTGTTATATCTTTGTTTTACACTAGTGTTTTCTTTTTTATGTCTTGAATCAATTTGGACAAAACTTGTTATGACTTAACTTATTAACTTACTTGAAGTCTTGAATTAATTCTAATAATAAATATTGTATTTTATTTTAATTAGGTTGATATTAGAAAATTATAACTTTTCTTAAGAAATTGTTTTTTCAAAATTTTATCCAATCTATCTAACTTAAGAATGAATTGAGTTAAATTATATTTAACATAAAGAATCATAAAAACAATCCAAATGAGACTCAAGAGTTTGAGAGAACTAAAGAAAACTTAAAAAATGAGACCTTTTATTTAAAATTTATTTTTTGAGCTTTTTTTTATGCAAAATTATTTATTAAATGTTCATAATTAATTTCATTTAAGATTTCTTTTTCAATAGATAATAGAACTAATCTATTTAATATTTCTTATCACAGTGTTGATCTTAAATAAGTTTTTATTATTATCTTTATCTTTGAGAAACATCTTTCAGCTGAAGCAATTGACATTAGAATTGTTAACATTATCCTAATCACTAATTATTTCTCTTTCTCTATTGTTGTTTTCACTTATATCTATATTTTTATTATCTTGTTCATTCAAAAAGCATCCACCTATATTTTTTAATTCATTTATCTTATCTATTTTTAAAATTTTATTCATAGCTCCTTTTTGTGATGCAATTAATGCCTTGATTCTTCTCTTTTCTTGAATTTTTTAATAGCCTGATTTAAACTTTTTAGTTGACATATCTATATATTTTTATATGAAATAAAAAATTATAATATATAAAATACTACTAAAGATAAGTATATAAAACTAATGAATTAAAACAATGTTTTGGCTGTCAAGGAAGTAAATTTGATAGTAGACTTGTAGTATCTTGAAGTCTCAAACCTCTTTCTTCTAAGTCTCAATTTTTTCACAAACCTGCATAATTTATTTTAAGATGAATCATTAATAAAAATAATTCAAAAAAAATTATTGTTCTTCGATAGTAAGTGGACAAGATATATGAAAAAAAAAACTCTTGAAACCCGTAAATTAAAAAGTACCGAAAAACAAAATAAAAATAAAAGCAACACAAATATAAAGAAGAAACATACTAACCAGAAATGAGGATGAAAATATTGATACACACAAACAACATGAGATTCAAGATGAGGATATTCAAGAAATGAAGTATGCTAAAACCCTAATAAAATGACTCTTAGAAGAGAAAAAAGTAAGGAGAGGCAAAAAAAGTCACAGAGAGATCAAACAACAAAATAGAATACAGATTGATTCTAAGAAAGTAAAGATATCTCAAATCATTCTCCTTTTCATAAACAAGACTATAATTTACTAAAAAAAACTTTAACTCATTAATTATCATTTTTAATACCAATAAAAATTGTCAGACAATAATTATTTTATTTTATTTTATTTTCAAACATAAACTTATAATTAATTTAATAGAACTATATTAGTAATAAAATACTTTTTTAAGACTTTTTTCTTAAACATAATTTTACAATTAATGTAATAGAAATATATTAGTACTAAAAAAAATTTTTTTTTAAGATTTTTTTTCCTTAAACATAATTTTATAATTAATTTAATATAGAAATATTAGTAGTAAAAAGAAAATTTGACTTTCTTTACATGGACACCTCACTTTATCTTTGAGGCGGCCACGAGTGAATTAAGTAGAGGATGTATTCAAATCGTGCCGAAAAGAAAATGGATTGCGCATTTTCCGGATAGAATTGTGAGCGTTGTAGAATGGAGTATATAATAATATGAGGGCATGCGAATAATTTAATATGCAGTGTTAATGAATTTAGTGAAGTGTGATTGAAGATTGTGTGGGACAAGTATGAAGGGTGGATGAATGAAAGTGACAGAGCGAAGCGAAGAAACAATAAAAGGAATTTAGTTATCTTAGTGGATAAAGAAGCATGGGGTGTTCTTGGACGGTAGGTGCGTCTGAACAGCCACAACAACTGTGTTCGTTTGGCTCTTAGTGATAATTTCATGGGTAGGAACTCCTAATATAAGAAAAGGAAAGGAAAGTTGTCCTTTCAATTAATAATGTAGGTAACTATTTTTCTAAAAAATAAGTTATTTTAGATTAATTTTGGGAGAGCTATTATATGTATTTATTGAATTTTTAAAGTCTGATTTGTTTTTCTTGCTATTGAAGTGTGTATATCTGACTTATGTAAAAATGAAAAAATATTTTAAATATGATTTATATTATATAAAACTCAAGTTGATAATATAAGTGGTAATGGTAGGAACAAAATATGATTGGAAAAGGGATAGTTACAAAAGATAATTAAAATATTTCATACATCAGGATTATTTTAAAAAATCAAAATATTCTTTAAATTTAGTTGTGAATACTCTATCATTAATTAATTGCAAATATTTTTCAATGACTTATAGGTTAACCCGTTCTAAATTTTGATAAATTTATCATACACAGTAATTTCTAATTAAAAATAATACTAATACAAATTTTACGTTATCTGTATAATTTATTCCGAGGGAGCGATATTTATGAATTAAGAATGTAATAAAAATGTTTTACATTAAAAAGAATATAATATATATAATTTCAAGACAATTATTATAAAATAATAATAATTTATCATATATAATGATATGTGATTACATAACAATTTAATATTTTTAAGTGGAACTCATAAACTATTTTATCTTAATCAAATTGTACTTAATTTTTAATAATGTTTTGTGCTAGAAGTAAAAGGGTCAAAAGTAAAAGGTGATATTCATAGATAAAAGTAGTGTGTGTAATAGTTTACATACATTCCAAAATTCAATTAAAGAAAATTTCTCTAAATCATAAGGATCTTACAATGATTCTCACAAAATTATATGGTTAGAAGTGTTCAAAAACTTACATAGATCGACAATTTTGAATGTTTTTCTTATTCTCTTACTTCCTTTAATAATTTTCTTGATTGATGTTCATAGGTATTGTTCTATGTTACCCTTATCTCTTGTGTTCTAAAGAACATAAACTTTCTTTTGCACGAGAAAAGTAACATAACACCTAAAAGGAAAGGAGATAACAATTTTCTTTTAAATTATTTATTAAAAGATCATAATGCCCTTGGTGAAGTGAGAAGAGATGGAATAATTTTAATATATCTAAAATATTCCCATGACTTTAATACATTTATAATGTAATAATCATCACATTAGGAACCTTTATATTAAAGTCGTTCTATAAATTACATGAGCCAATACCAAATTAAAATAATCTAACATTCTCCCACTTGGCTCAAGTAGTGACTTGAGAATTCAACTTTAAACTTTAATTGCACACTGTACATTGTCCTTCATTGACTTAAGCTAGAAGATTGGATTGTAGCAGTTGCAAGTTATCCAACTTGACTTTAATTAAAATGTAATAGATATTTGTAATTTCCTTTTCAAGATACATTCAGTCATTTTACTAAACAAAACAATAATGTGTACCAAGTGATGTGAATCATAAAATAAATAGAAGCAACTATAATGGAAATCACAAGTGTCAAGCAATATGAGCATTTCAACCATAATGTATATATATATATATATATATATATATATATATATATATATATATATATATATATATATATATATATATATATATATATATACACATCAAACTACATTCTTAACAAGGATTTATCCAGTATACCTATTGTTTCAACATATCCAATAAATTTCTTTATTGGTAAACCTTCACTTGACGAATCTTTTATCATTAAGCTTGTATGAATATGCTCAATTGAGATCTTTAAATACTTTAAATCTTTGTGTTTTTCTACTTTCGAGTATTTATTATTCTTAGAAAAGAAAATGGCTATAGAATTATAACAAGATATCCTCATCGGTCTACCTATTGATACGATCCTATCCAGGAAAGAGTATGATCGTTTCTGAATTTGATTCCTCAAGAGGCACGACACGAATAAATAAGAGAAGAATGCGAAATAAGACAGAGATGGAGGACGCCACAATCTAGCAAATTGATAAGTCAAGTGAAGATTCGCCACAAAGATGTTAATCTTTGATAAGAACCAGAGGCCTAAGCCAAGAACAAAGAGAACCCTCTCTTTAATGAAAATCAAATTCAATATATGACTAAAAGTGTCTACATCAGTTTTTAGTACCTTTGTTTATAGGCACATAAGTTTAAGCAACCCTGCAAACCCTACAAGAAGGCCCAAGCCCAAAACATAAAACCATAAACTAATTATAAAAGAAAGCTCAAAACCCAAAAACATAAAACATAACTAATTTCGAAAAGAAAACCCAAAAGTTCATCTTCAAGTTCTTCTTGTATGGAATCTTGGGATAGTCCTCTATCATTCCCTTCTTCTTGAAGAGAATTTGTCCTCAAATTCGTACCACTTGAAGTTTAGGAAATAGACTTCTATCGTACCCTCCTTCTTAAAGAGAATTTGTCCTCAAATTCGTCTCACTTGAAAATTCTTTATCATTCTCCCCTGTTTGGAGAGAATTCGACCCGAATTCTGAAAGGTCCTCCTGGGTCAAATACGCAACTTATAATGATATATTTGATGGCCCTACAGGTATTGCACATCGACCCCAATTTATCTTTCATAGGTACCGGAATGACTAGAATAGCACAGGGACTCAAACTTTCCTGAACCGATCCTTTGTCCATAAGTTGCGCCTCATGCTTTTGTATCTCTTTAGTTTCTTCTGTGTTACTCCTATAGGTTAGCTTATTAGGAAGGGATGCACCCTGAATGAGATCCATATTATACTCAGTACCCCTGTTAGGAGGTAAACCATGAGGGATGTCTTTAGGAAAGATATCATCATACTTTTTGAGAAATTGCTTCATACCTAAAGACAAATAAGCTTGCACAGAAGAGAGACAAATATTGTTAGGCATAAGCAAATATAAGGGTTGTTTCTTAAGCAACACTCTGTTTATTTCTTTTTCTCTCAATAAAAGGCTTTTATCACTCCTTATTTTTTTATCTTCCTTTTTCTTGCCTTCTTTTCTCTCTTGCTCTCTTCTCACTCTCATCTTAATTTGATCCTCACAAACTTCTCTAGGAGATAAAGGTGTTAGGGGCACCTTTTGCCCCTTAAACAGGAAAGAATACTTATTGGTTAGACCATCATGGGTTACCTTTCTATCATATTGCCAAGGCCTCCCCAACAATAAGTGACTCGCCTTCATAGGTACCACATCACATACTACCTCATCGACATATTTACCGATAGAGAAAGCAATGTTCACCTGCTTATCTACCACCAATTCTCCATCCTCACTCAACCATTGCAAAGTATAAGGACTAGGGTGCATAGATGTCACCAAACCAAGCTTTTCCACTAGTCGTTTACTAGATACATTTGTACAACTTCCTCCATCAATGATGAGTGAACGCACCTTTCCTTTAACCATACATCTAGAATGGAAAATATTTCTTCTTTGGGTCTCATCTTCCTCCTTATTCATACTACCCAACAACCGCCTAACCATCAAGAGATCTCCCTCCATAGGGGGGACTTCACACTCCTTTTCCTCCTCATCACTACTAGATGATTCACCCGCGGAATGCTCACTAATGTACTCACCATTCGCCAACAACATCATAGTTCTTCTGTTGGGACATTCAGCTGTGATATGTCCTCTACCCAAACATTTAAAACATTTTATTGCACTAGAACGTGAAGAATCATTATTACTAGCTTGACAAGTTACTTTACCATTTGAGGACTCCTTCTCCTTAGATTTAGGAATGGTAGAAGTAGCTTCCTCCTTCTTATATTTCTCTGTATCTCTCCATGAGGTGGATGACTTCCTATAGGCGCTTCGTCTCTTGAGCTGTTGTTCCACTCTGGTGGCTTAGTTAATAAGATCCTCCAAGGTCTCATAATGGTGCATTTCCACCACATCTTGAATCTCCCTATTTAATCCATTCAAGAATCTAGCCATTGTAGCCATATGTGTTTCTTCCACTTCAGCTTTCATCAAGGTGACCTCCATCTCTTGAACATACTCTTCAACACTCTTATTTCCCTGTGTAAGTCTTTGTAATTTGTTGAAGATCTCTTTTTTATAATAAGGAGGCACAAATCTTTCCTTCATAGCTACTTTTAATTGCTCCCATGTAGAAATTGGCAACCGCCTTCTTCTAGCTATGTCCACAGTGATTTGATTCCACCAATTCATAGCATAGGCTTCAAACTCCAAGGAAGCCATAAGCACCTTATCATCATCCTCATATCGTAAGAGTTGAAGATTTGGTCAAGCTTCATTTCCCATGCCAGGTAAGCTTCCGGGTCATTAGCTCCATTAAATTTAGGAATTATAATATTCTTCCACATCTTATCTCTTCGAGGTGTGTGGTTCCCGAACTCCTCTCGTCTTTGGCCTTGTCTTGGCCTAAAATCATGCTCTTCCTCATCATTATCCCTTCTAAGCATGTGGTTCCCAAATGCCTCATGTCTTTGGCCTCGTCGTGGCCTAAAAACATGTGTCGCTTCATCATTATGAGAAGAATGGTCTGAATCAATACGTCTCCTTCTTCTTCTCTCCACTCCCTCTAATCTCACGCTCACATCTTCATTAAACTTTTGGAGCCTTTCGAACTGTTGTTGATTGTGTTGTTGCATTTGATTCATTTGTAATATGAGCTTATCAAGTGCAACCATAAGTGTCGTAGTCTTAGGTGATAGAGGCTCACTATTCTAGGAAGAAGTCATGCCCTACAAGCAAATGTTAGCAACAATATATTTTTTTGGACCTCACCACTCTGCTAAGTGTTTCACTCGTGTATCACACTTATAGGCTTTTCTGGAATGTACTCTCTTGCCTTTTACCACTCAAATTCCCTTTAGGGCTTGACAAAGAACTCTAGTAACTTAAGCAAAGAGTGAACAAACAATGTTAAAAATGTTGCGAGATATAAATCTTGACTTGAGAGGACAAAGAAAATTCAA
>Ga0214543_1003222_pt1 | contig 31836 bp, 20 predicted proteins | sample CNSS2metaG_FD_160094 | JGI IMG/M metagenome (GOLD analysis project Ga0214543, IMG submission 160094) | Root nodule microbial communities from cowpea collected in UCLA plant growth center, Los Angeles, California, USA - CNSS2 | ecosystem: Host-associated > Plants > Roots > Nodule | place: USA... | reverse complement strand
ATGTGTGTGTGTGTGTGTGTGTGTGTGTGTGTGTGTTGTATATATGTTTTATTCTATTAGCTCACCCCATCTGATTGTGTTTGGCGATGGTCGTGTATGCGGTACACGGGAGCTGATTATGTTCCAGGTGGATCCGATGAGATTTAGAGACGGAGCATGGGCTAGCTTGGGAGTTTTCCATAAAGTTGTTTTTAATTATTTATGGAATTTACATATTTGTAATCATTGATTATGAACACGGTTTTATTTTAATAGAGTTTATTAGTTGAATTCGAGATACTTTATGAACGAAATAAAGTTTTAAATTTCCCGCATTTTGGGAAAAGTTATTCAATAAATTAAGTTATTTATTAATTCTCTATTTTATTACTTTAAATCTATAATATCTGGTCGACATGTTACACACATGACTGATGATCAATCAAAGTTTGCAAAGTTGAACTTAAAGGGTGAAGGATTTGTGACTTATAAAGATAACAACAAAGGAAAAATCCTTGGAACGGGAACAATAAGCAATTGATCCTCATTCAACATCAAAGATGTACTCCTAGTTGAAGGCTTAAAGTATAATTTGATTGAACCTAGTCAACATCAACTTTGTGATAAGGGATACAAAGTAGTGTTTGAACCTAGTCATCATCTTATTTTTGATGCATTTGGTAGCATTGTATTTTTAGGAAAAAGAATTAATAATATATACTTACTTGGTCAAAACCATGCATCATATAGCATATATTGTTTTCTTACAAAAGAAGATGGTACATGGTTATGACATAGAAGGCTTTGCACATACATATACAACATTAAAATCGGCTAAATAGAAAATAGTTGGTTGAGGAACTAGCAAAACTCAAGTTTCAAAAGGACAAGGTGTGTGAATCATGTCAAAAAGGAAAAGAAACAAATGTTTCTTTTAAACCTAAAAATTGTGTTTCAACATAAAGACCTTTACAACTACTTCACATGGACCTATATGGACATTCACAAACCATGAGTCTTGAAGGGAACTTCTATGCATTAGTCATAGTAAATGATTTATCTATGTTTACATGGAAATTGGTTTAGCATCCAAAAATATCATGTTTTCAAAATACTTGCCATGATCTTAGAAAATGAAAAGAGTTATGAAATAGTTTCTATTTGAAGGGATCATGGAAGAGAATTTCAAAATGAGAAGTTTGAAAACTTTTGTGAAAAACGTGGTATAAAACACAACTTTACTACTTCTATAACTCCTCAACAAAATGGTGTAGTTGAGAGGAAGAATATATCACTTGAAGAACCTTTTGGAACCATGTTGAATGAAACCTTATAGCCAAAATACTTTGGGGCTGATGCAGTCAACACAACTAGCTATATTTTAAATTGTGTGTTGATTAGGCATATTTTAAAGAAAACCCCTTATGAGCTTTTCAAAGGTAGAAGGCATGTTCTGACTCACCTAAAGGTATTTAGTTGTAAATGCTTCATTCTAAATAATGGAAAAGAAAAACTTGGCAAGTTTGATGCAAAAAGCTAATAAAGGAATCTTTCTTGGTTATGCTACAAATAGTTATGCACATAGGATGTATAATAAAAGTCTTATGATTTTTGAATAGTCTGTACATGTTATATTTCATTAATCTAACTCAAAGTTGCAAAACCAAGTGGTAATTGATGTAGATGAAGATGATGCCATTCTAGGAAAGCAAGCTAGAACAGAAAATGAATTAGATGAAAAGGAAAATCAAACAACTGAAATACCTGTTCACAATAACTTACAAAGGATTGGACTACTCTTAAAGGACTGTTAAAGGACAACATCATTTGTGATATCTACTAGGCGCAAGCTTAATAATTTGTATCACAAGTTGAACCAAAAAATGTGAATGATGCATTAAATGATAGTAATTGGATCATTGCCATGCAAGATGAATTTAATCAATTCACTAGAAATTATGTATGGTATCTAGTTCCTACAAGTGATGATATGAATATAACTGGTACAAAATGGGTGTTTAGAAATAAAATTGATGAAGATGGTAACATAGCTAGGAATAAAGCTATGCTAGAAGCTAAAGGTTATAATCAAAAGGAAGGAATTGATTTTGATGAAACATATGCACCTATTGCTAAACTAGAAGCTGTGATATTGCTATTAGCATATGTGTGCATGTGTAACTTTAAATTGTTTCAAATGATGTTAAAAGTGCATTCTTGAATGAAGAGATGTATGTATCACAACCACTTGGTTTTGAAGATCATCTTTACCCTAATCATGATTTTAAATTGAAAAAGGTATTATATGGTTTAAAGTAAGCACCACGTTAGTGGTATGAAAAGCTAAGGAACTTGTTACTATCAAAATGGTATACTAGAGGTGTTTTTTATAAAACCTTTTTCATTAGAAAATATGAAAGTGATGTGATATTTGTTCAAGTGTATGTTGATGACATTATCTTTTGTTCCAATAATAACTCCTTATTTGAAGAATTTATTGCAGCCATCTAGGATGAATTCGATATTACCATGATGGATGAGCGAACCTACTTTTTTAGGCTGCAACTCAAACAACTTGAGCCGGGAACACTTGTAAGCAAGTCAAAATATTGTTTTGACCAGTTGAAAAAGTTTGAGACGGAGAAATGCAAAGAAGTTATCACCTGATGGCCACAAACTGTTAATGGATTCAGATGAAGCTAGAAAGCAAATTGATGCAACAAAATATAGAGGACTAATTGGATCATTGCTCTATCTAACCACAAGTAGGCCTGATATACAAGTAAGTGTGTGCATGTGTGTAAGATTTCAATCCAATCCAAAGGAATCACATTATAAAGCTCCAAAAAGGTTTCTCAAGTATCTAAAAGGGACAATCAATGTTGGATTGTGGTATTCAGTTAACTCCAAGAAAAATCTAAGTGGATTTTCATATTCTGACTTTGCAAGTTGCAAATTGCATAGGAAAAGCACAAGTGGAATATGCAACCTACTTGGCTAAAGTCTCATATAATGGAATGATAAGAAATAAGCATGTGTAGCACTCTCTACAATTGAGGCAAAGTATATGTAGTTGGCTATTGTTGTGCACAAATCATATAGCTTAGGCATCAACTCTTGGATTATGGAGTGAAGTTTGTAAAAGTACATTTGTATTGTGATAACATTAATGCAATATATCTAATTGAGAATCCAATACAACACTTTAAAACTAAACACATTGAAATAAGGAATCACTTTATTAGAGATCATGTGTTAAAAGGTAATTGTAAAATTAAGTTTGTTAAAACAAAAAATCAATTATCTAATTTGTTCACAAAACCATTAGCTTGTGATAGGTTTTACAAGCTAAGAATTGAATTACGAATATTGGATATGAAAAATGTGGTCTAATATTTTTTTTATCCTGTAAATCATATAACTCCATTTGTTGATTTCATTTAAATAAGCTAATGTGTGCATAAAATGTCATTTGACATATCTAGCTCGTCAATTTAACAATTTTATGTGTTGGTTTCACTTAAACAACTATTGTGTGCAAGAAATATGATTTGATGCACTTTTAACCTATTGATTTTATAATTTTATTTGTTGATTTCAGTTAAACAACTACTATATGCTAGAAGTATGACTTGATGCACTTTTAACATGTTGATTTTATAATTCTATGTGTTGATTTCACTTAAATAGCAAATATGTGCATGAAAAAGATTCAATAGTTACCGAGTCAAAGTCATTATCATGTGATCAGGCACAGTTTGTTTGTAACAGCTATTGCATCTACTATTTGTTGCTTTTCATCTTCCATTAACCATAAAGCATACTTATTATGTAATTCCAATGTCTTACATGATCTAAACTTATTACTTCACTCTTAACAACTCATGGAAATACAATGCTTTTTGCTGATACAAATAATCTAATGCATTTAATATGCTCTAATTACATGAAAATGAGTGTATATAGAATTACATATAAAAAGGTGTCCCAAGTTTAATATTTAATTTAATGTTTAGATCTTATAAAAATATTTTTTTCAATTATTATATATTTTTTCATTTTAGTGTCTAATAACATAATACATATCATATAATAACATGATCATTTAATGATGAGATATTTTATCATATTATCATTTAAAGATATGATAAACTATACTACCATTGTGATAAACTCTACTAATGCAAAGTCCATTTGACTTCCCTCAATATATCGCGAGTTTAAAAAAAAATTGAAGACTATAAAAATGCGATAACATTTTTTAAATTATTAGGAACGTTTAGACATCAGTTTTTTGAAAAACTGAAGCCTATAAATGAACAAGCTTCGATTGTCTCGACCAATGATTTCAAAAATGCCATTGTATTTAAAATATTTTATTTTAGTTGCAATCTTTAGGCTTCAGTTTTTTGTAAAACTGAAGCATATTAGTTTATAGGCTTCGGTTTTACTGAAGCCTAAAGCTCAGCTTAGGGTTCATTTCATGAATTTTACAAAGGCGCTAAGTCCATGTTTTATTGCACTGTTACAATATATTTCATTCTCTTCTTCACCACTACGAACATCATTCTTCCACCATTCTCACTCCTTTGTTCTTCTTTTTTACACCATCTTTGTTGAACCAACATCCAACACATTCTCATTGTCCACCACAATGAACAAGAGTTCTTGAGGACCTACACCGCTAAACCCGAGTTCTTGAGTACCTTCACTCTTTGTCGTCACTACTCAATGTCGAACATTGGTTAGTGGTTTTTCTTTCTTTCCCATTCAATTTAATTTTTTCTTGCATTTTTCATTAAGTTTGCATTTTCCTTGAGGTTGGTTGTTACTAAAGTTTGCAATTTTTGTCACCATTCGTGTCTAAGTACTATTGCATTGTGGTGGAATTGATTAGCTTTCCAAAATGTGCTCAGGGTTGCATCCTCCTCCATTGTTGCTCGCATTTCGTGCTCCCAGTTTCCTATTATTTAATATGAGGCCTATACTTTTTTAATATGCTAATTTTTTTTTCTCTGTTAGATATGATAATTATATGATTAAATATATTGATTTATTTTCATTGATTTGTGATTGTTGTCACATTAAGTTGGCCTTAGTTTTCTATTTGGGATTGAATACGAAAATTATATACAATCTCCAAGTTTTTGAAAGAAATTGTATTTTTTTCAAATTAATATAAGAGGCAGCAATAAGAATAATTTATATGTATTGACTCTTGAATTGTTAGACTGGACAGTTTAAGAAGATTAATCAATTTTTCATAGTTTATTAGTGTGTGTGTGTGTGTGTGTATATATATATATATATATATATATATATATATATATATATATATATATATATATATAATTATATGTCTTAAAATTCATGAATATTTACCAATATTTTTTATTGATCTTCTTGTACATATTTGATTGTGGTTGATAATTATTTTTATATCGAGTAACTTAAAGACCAATGCGAAATGCTAGCAAGATTTTGTGAAATTTAAGACATGCTCTTTAAAATTATATGTACCTATAAACTAAAAAAAATTGAATCTTCTTGAATGGGATAAGGTCACACCTTGAATACAAAAGTGAGGGCATCATACATTTAAAGATTACAAAAATTGTTCACACGATTTCAGTATATATAGGTATGGATCGACATTGGATTAATTCACCATGCATGATAGAGGACTATCCCTTTTATCCAATGTAATGGAGAAAGAATCTTTAAGTCGTAAGAATTTGAGGACAAATTCTCTTCAAGAAGGGGGTATGATAAAGGACTATCTTCTTATTTAATACAAAAAGAACTTGAGGAGGAGCCTTTGCAATTCAAAGGATGTGAAGATCATGACTTGAAACATAATTATAGAATAATTTTTAAGCATCAAAGTGTCTACGGTTTATTTTAATTTTGTAAGTTCGTTGGGTGAACATTTTGTTCTTGTTTATAATTTTCAAGTTATTTTTTGCCTAATATCTTTGGGCTTTCTTTTAGGATTTCTTAGGTTGCTTAAACATTTGTGACTATATATAGGGGCACCAAATACATTTGTACACACTTTTGAGTCATATTATATACATTTACATTATTTGAGAAGGGGTTCTCTTGGTTTTTGGTTTATAACTCTGATTCTTATCAACGATTAACATCTTTGAGGTAAATCTACACTTGACATATCAATATGTTAGATTGAGGTGACCCCAATCCTTGTCTTGTTTCGTGTTCTTCTCTGATTTGTTTTTGCGGCACCTCTTAAGGATTCAAATTCAAAAACGATCAACTCTTTCATATATGAATTATTTTTGTTGGCCTTTAAAGGATTCAAATTCAGAAGCGATTGTACCATTTCCTTGATAGGATTGTATCAACAAATCATTATTGAGTATGACAGAGGAGTTAAATAATTTATACAATTTGCACAACGTAATAAGGGTAGAAGTGGTGATGAAGTGAAGTTTAGATGTCTTTGTCTAAACTGTTTGAATGGGGGAAAGTAGAATGCAACTAAAATTAGAGAATACCTTATATCTAATGGTTTCCTTCGAAGTTATACAACATGGACATGGAGCAGTGAATTAATAGACTTCCAATTGTTTCCTGAATGGAACATGTTGTCGATTCCACCATGGAAGATCGATTGGAAGAAGACCAATTAGAGGATATGGTTCATGATGTTGGCATGAATTTTTTTGTTTAGGTATATGTTTAGTGTCAGTAAGAATGCAGGGTTGAGTGATGTATATGGGTTCATGGACCCCAATCTCATTCATTTTGGCAATAAGTTTGATGACAACCAAGCATACATCACCAATTGTTTTGAAAGGGAAATTATAGTCACTTGTATACATTTGTAAGTGTAGTTTGTTGTATTGTAATTATAATTCATCATTTTAAGGTATAACACTAATTTTATTTTAAATTTAAGCTTCATTGGCAGCTAATATAATTTCCCTCAAGGAGAACATTGTTGTATGGTTTTGCTCATTGCACAAGTTTCCCCTAAGCATCTCAAACAAGTAATATATCGGTAAGAACCTCAATCTTATGTATTTCTTTGTTATATAAGCATATCCTAAGACATTGTCCTTTTCCTAGTTCATTTGCTAGACATAGCATGTTGTTAGGGAGATCAACTAATACAACTCAAAAGCTTCCATGATTGCCTCTCCATGTTTCCTATTTTGGTTCATACATAATTGTTTGATTCCTTATCTTCCTCAATTATTTATAATTGTGTTCATAAATTGTAGTGTCATAAATAAATTGGCTCATATAAGTGTGGTTACTATGTTATACAATGAATAAAAACAAATTGTTGTGCTCATGTTACAAGTTGAGAAACAACAATAATTTAATCGAGTCAAATACTTTGCCACTTTCACTTTTTATATACTAAGTGAAATCGTTTTCTTTTGTGCAGAGATTGAACAATCTCAAATCAATGCACTAGAACTCAATAGAGTATCTAAGGAAACCTTGTGCAAAATATATAGTAGAAATGTATAATAATGTGTAATTAAGATGTGTGGAACATTGATTTGTACATTATTTAAAGCGCTTTGATTAGACATTGTCAATTATTGTTGTATCTGGGTTTTTTTTGTTGGTTCTAGTTGTTTATATTCTGTCAAAGTTTGTTATTTAGGCAGACAGGCAAACAGAAAAAATATTTAAAAATAATGTCTAGAAAAGGCTTTGATTCTGAAAATAATTGAATCATAAACGAAAAATAGGCTTCGAACATGGTAATAACCAAAGCCTAACCCCTTTCTAATTTTAAACATAATTTACATTTAACGGGAGAAGAACTAAAGCCTATTCAATTATATGCTTTAGTTTTTTAAAGAATTGAATTCTCTTCTCTCCTTAAATTTAAATTATTTTTAAAATTAGAAAGGAATTAAGCTTCGATTATTACAAAAAAACTGAAGTCTTTTCGTTATCTTTTTTTTTTCTATCTTTCTTGATAATGTTATGCTTTCGGTTTTCAAAATCGAAGCCTAATATGAAGTTTATGTTCCAAAACAAAGTCAAAAGACCTCCATTTTTTACTTCACCTAGGTATGCTTCGATTGTGGAACCAAAATACAATATTCAAAAGAATCGGTGCCAAAACTCTTCCCTGTACTAGTGCCATCACAATTTTTTTAATATAGAGAAATGAAATAAAAATAAAATAAAATATAATAAATTGGAAAAAGCAACTAAGAAAAATAAAAAAAAAAAAAGAAATGCAACAAAATTAGAGAAAAAAAATTGAAGATACCAAAATTGAAAAGTGTTACATTTAAACATATTAAAATATTTTTCTGAAAATTTACTCAATTTTTTAAAGAAAAAAATATTTATTTAGTTTAGAAACTATTTTTATTTTTTAAAAGTCTATAATATTTTTTAAAAAGAAAGAAAAGGAAAAATAGAATAAAAACTTAGTTAGAAATATTGTATTTATAAAATGTTTCGCTTGTGTTAGAATAAGAAATTCCAATGATTTTAAGAAATTAAAATAATAATATTTGAATTATCCGTGATCAAATTCTCTTTACTTTTAAATATTTTTGTTTGTATACCAAAATATCGTACATTTCAAATTTCTTTGTTAGAATAAAGTAATTGAATTTGTTTTTCAAGATAAAACTTCATTTGAAAAATATGTATTTTAAAATTAAAATTTACAAAAAAAATTAGTTAAACTTAAATTAAAATAATATTTGACAATTCAATTTTATTTTTTGTTTATCAATATGGCCTAATTCACAGAGCTTAGACCTAACCCACATGGATTAGAGCCACCAACAAAGTCCATGAGGTCAAAAAGCTCACATAAGAAAATCCTAGAAGGTTAAAATATTAGCAAAAGTCATATGAGCCAAGCCCAACTAATACGTCGATTTATGTGAATCAATCTTAGGTCAACATAGACAAGGTTGGATCAAGACCAAGTCATGTAGGTCGTTCAGGTGGGATCTAAGTCAAGTTGTGTTGAGGTTAAGTCAAGGTTCATAGAGTTTGGTTAGAGTCAAATACACCTCACGCTAAGTCGAGTTTACCTGAGTTGAAGTTCAAGACAAGTCGATCGAGGTTGAAGCTCAAGACACGTAGACCTAGGCCAAAGATTGATACATGTCGGTTTAGGTTAAAGGTTGAGACAACTCGGCTTGGACCGAAAGTCAAGACAAGTGGACCTGAGTCGAAGGTTGAGACAAGTTAGTTTGGACCATGAAATGAGCTGAGTCAATCCTAGTTGAAGATCAAGTTTAATCGATCGGGCCAAAGAATTGAGCCAAGTTAGTTGGACCGAAGAATTGAGCCAAGCCAGACTAAGCCAAAGGTAAGGTTCATCCGAGCTAGCCCTAACAAAAGGTTGAGCTAAGTTAACCCATACCAAAGGTCGAGCTAAGTCGGCCTAAGTCGAAGGGATGAAGGTCAAGCTAAATCAGCTTGGTTTCAAGGTAAGTTGAGTCTACCCAACCAAAGGTCAAGTTTTCAATTCGGCTAAAGATCAAAGCGAGTTTGCATAGGCCGAAGGTCGAGTCAAATTGGTCCGGGAAAAGGTCGAGTCGAATCGAGAAAACCAAAGGTTAACTCGAGCCAATTTGGGGCGACAATTAAGGTGAGTCATCCGAGGCTAGAAAATTGAGTTGATATACCTTGAACCGAAGGTTGAGCATAGCCAGAGTCGAAGTTATGTCGAGTTGTCTCGAATAGAAGATTGACCTGAGTTAGCTCAAGTTAAAAGGTAGAGCTAAGCCACCCAAGGCCGAAGGCTTAACCTTTCAACCTACGTTGACTCGTCTGAACCTTCAGCTCAGTCAACTCGTCTGAACCTTTAGTTCGGGCTTACTCAATTTAACCTTCAATATGTGTTAGCTCACCTTTACCTTCGATCTAAGTTAAATGTCTTTGATTTAAGAGTTGATTAAAGTCTTATAGTAAAATCAAATCCACATTGATCCTGATCCTAATCCACTTATAATCTACTTTAAGAGGAAGTTATAGGGAGTGAGACTTTTTTATGTCCCTCCCATTTGATAAACCAATAAAATGAGAATTATTTAAAGATGATTGAGGTTAACCCATAGGTCATGGATCAAATTGCCTAATAAAAAGGAGATAATTAGTTGTGAAATTTCAATTTCCAATTTTAATAAATTTTAAATTTTATTTTAATTATTTAAAATACTTCTTAAAATTTAAAATTTCTTTTCGTCTACACAATTCGTTTTGTATAAAAAAAATTTAAATTCACTAAATAAATGTTCTTCTCCTAAATTAACTAGTTCAAACACGTTTTTAGGCAAATATTTTTTTCTGGCAAAGTGAACAACTTTGAAAGTGTTAAGTAAAAAGTGTATAGTGTAAAACCTGTAGCGAGAACCGGATCGAGTAACAAAACATGACGACTTGCAATGTCTTTCGGCAGCTTCTCATATATTAACTGCATTATATTATGCAGAGAAAAAAAAGTGAGTCTTATAGTTTTAGTTTATAATAAAAAAAAATAATTAGAATGGTAAGAATTTTATATATTTAATGTATGACAATTGATCTATCTGAAAAATTTTAGAATCTCACGAAAATTATTGAAATTATGCGGCAAAAGTTTGAGTACTTATTTTTCTTTGGTTATATCAAAATTCAGGATTGTTGAGTATCTATTATCGAACATAAAATGATAAAGAATAGAGCTCAAACTTTAAAACAAAATATACATGATGGGTTTTTTCATAGAGAGGTCGTTATATATATATATATATATATATATATATATATATATATATATATATATATATATATATATATATATATATATATATATATAATATAATATAATATAATATAATATCAGTCTAACATACATAACTACTTTTAGTTCAAAATTTTAAGAAATTAATTTAACTTTATATAATATTTTTTCCCAATATTAAACTTTAACTGACATTTTGATTATACCTAGCAATACAAAAAGATAAATATGATAGGATATTATTGTTTATGATAAAAACAAAAGTCAACCAAAATTGAAAAACAAAGGTTGCCTTATGAAGTCGAACGAAAAAAAATTCCCATTCATTTATTTTTTGTCAAAGAAATAATTTGACAAATATTTGATACCAATAATAATTCCATATTACAATATATAGTTATTTTGCACTATTATTTTGTTCCTTTACGCTTTTAAGTACCTATAACATTCAAAGTTTAAAATGATTTCCATATGATGTTTTTTTTTTTTAAAGGTTAGTAGGAAGAGATTATATATATTTGATTCCCAACTTTTAAACCTTAAACCTTATAGATTTTTATACAAGAAATTTCCATCATTTTTAACCAAAACTCTAAGACATTAAGTTTATGAATCTTTAACTTATAATAATTCAAGTATGAGTTTAAGTTTCATATAGAATAAAAGTAACAAAGTTATACATCATATAAGAAAATAAGACTTATATACTCCATATCTAGAGTAGGGATGTCAACGGGGCGGGTAGGGTACGGGTAGTAGTTTTTCCGTACCCTACTCCCTGAATAAATATCCGTCATGTACCCATCCTCATATCTATTCGGGTAACCGTTATGCGAATACCCACATATATTTTAACATATTTTAATTGTAAATTGAAATAAAATAAAATACATCACATTTATAAATATCAAACAAAGTCCAAATAACCTATTTAAATAATGTTGAATTGCAATTTACAAAGTAATGAAAATTTTTTAAAACCAATTAACAAAGTAATGAAAATTTTTTAAAACCAATTAACAATTTTTTAAAATCAATGTGTTAATATTTTAATCATATTTTTAATTTAAATTAGAGTATAGCGGGTACGGGTATCCACGAGTACGAATACTATGATACTCATACCCACCCCGTTAACATGTAGGTATACCCGTCCCATTACCTATGAGTATTCATTTCCTACCCGTTACGAATTTTATCCACGGATACCTTCGGATACGAATTTTTTTGACATTTCTAGTCTACAGTTTTTGGATCAAAAGTAATGTCAATTCGTATGTTGATTAGATTCAAATTTTATATATATATATATATATATATATATATATATATATATATATATATATATATATATATATATATATAACCTCTTCCTAATCGATCCTCGAAAAAAAGAATAAAAAAACATTATCGCTAGAGAACCCATTACAAAAACTCATCATTTTCATATGATTTTGTTGGCAAAAGCAATACAAGTCTAAATGCTGAAGCAAGATTTTGATGACGATAAAAGAAGCCTGAAAGCCATCTGGAAGGCAATATGAAGAACATGTGTTGTTATGTTTAAAGCTATCTTGTAAAGTGTAATTAGAATAGTTAGAATCAATATTGCACAAAGAAAATTCTAGTATTTCTCGAAAAATCAAAGTGATAATCGATTATCACTTAGGATAATCGATTATCTGGAGCTAAGTTAATTTTTTTTCAGGAAAGCATTGGAATAATCGATTATAACCTCTAATAATCGATTATCTGTTCAAAAATTTGTTTTTCATAAAATACACTAGTGATAATCGATTATCCTGGTCAGTTGGGCGCGACTGTTCAGTTTTTTTACCTAATTTTTTTGGAACCCCTATTTAAGGAACATCAGAGTTACTTCTCACTTGCCTTTTTGAGAAGCTAGAGTGCTAGTGTTGTGACTACAAGAAAGTTCTCTGAGTGTTCTCAAAAGAAGCTTTGAAAAACCTAGTATGGGTAGAGTGATAACTTTTCTTGAGAGGTGTTCTAGGAGATTGAGTGTTGTTGTTGTTGCTAGGAAAGCTAAGGTCAAGTTTTTCTGTGTGATTCAGAGAAAGGTGTTCATCTCTTGTGTGTTCAAGAGAGGTGTTTTCTTTCCTTGCTCTTTTATTATCTGATTGTAATCTGTTATTTGTTAGTGACTTAGTTAATCTCGTTTTTTAGAGATTAACAACTGGACGTAGGGTCTTTTGATCCGAACCAGTATAAATACTTGTGTTCAATCTTCTTCTCTATCTCTTTATTTCATCTATTATTGTGTTCATAGAAATTAATATTTGATTTAATCGATAAATTTTGGAAAAAATTTAAAGTATTAATTTTATTACTTAAAACCAATTCACCCCCCCTCTTGGTTTTTGTCCAAACGCTTAAACATTCCGCTGCACGATACCAACAATTGGTATCAGAGCTTGCTTTGATAGTTATTCAAATTTTTTGAAAATGGTTGGACAGAATCAAACATTTTCTGAGGGTGCGTCTATCAACAGACCTCCTCTATTTACTGGTGAAAATTATCCTTTTTGGAAAGTTAGGATGCAAATTTTTCTGGAATCTGTTGATAGAAGTATTTGGGATGCTGTGTTAAATGGTCCATTTGTTCCTGTTAATATTGTAAATGATGTGTAGGAACCAAAGCCATTCTCACAATGGACAACAGATGAAAATAGACGAGCTTAGTATGATGTAAAAGCTAGAAATATAATTTCATCTGCCTTAACCCTAGATGAGTTTTACAGGATCTCAGTCTGCACCAGTGCACAAGATATGTGGGAAATATTGCGTGTGACTCATGAAGGAACGAACGATGTAAAAAGGGCACGCAATAACTCCTTAATCCAAGAATACGAAATGTTTCGGATGCAATAAGGAGAAACTATCTACGAGTGCAGAAACGATTCACAAACATCGTCAATCATCTCACAGGTCTAGGTAAAACTTTTGACACTGATGAATTAAATATAAAAATTCTTAAATCCTTGAACAGGATTTTGCAACTGAAGGTGACAGCCATCACGAGTCATAAAATCTTGCGACAATGATGATGGCGGCTCTATTTGGAAAGTTGAGAGAACATGAGCTTGAACTAGGCAGAATAAATGAAGAAGAAGATATTGGAAGAAAGAAGAACATTGCCTTCAAAACTGAAGTGGTTAAAGGAAAAAAGCAAAAGGAAGAAGAAGATTCAGATAACGATGAAAATCTTAGTCTTATGATTAAGAAGTTTACAAAATTCATGAAGGCCTAAGGTAAAAATCAATTCAAGAACAACAAGAAGGATAATCAAGGATCATCCTCAAATTTAAAATGCTACGGATGTGGAGAATCTGGACACGTTAAGGCTGATTGCCCAAAGTCAAAGAAAAGTGAAGAAAAGAAGGGCAGAAAATTCTTTAAAAAGAAGGCATACATAGCATGGGAAGACAATGCCTCAAGCTCATCAAATTCTAGCGATTCTGATAATGAAGAAGCAAATCTATGTTTGATGGCTAATCACGATGATTCTGACAGTGAGTTAAATTCTACTTGCAATGAAAATGACTATGATGATTTGTATGATGCTTTTCAACAATTACTTGTTAAATCTAGTAAATTTGATACTGCTCATAAAAAGTTAAAATTTGATTTTAAAGATTTACAAAGTAAATTCGAAAAATCTCTTGAAGAAGAAGAATTTCTAAAAAATAAAATTTCAATATCAGAAAATAAAGAAAAAGAAACTGTTGAATGTGCTTCATGTAAAAGTTACATGTTTGATATATGTATTTTGGAGAAACATCTTGAAGATGCCTTAGAAAATAAAAATTGTGAAAAGTTTAATCTCAAGAAAAACCCAAATAAGAACAAGCATGCTCATAATCATAATTTTAAAAATAAAACTAAGAGATCTCGTAGAGTTTTGGTAGAAAAAGGAACATCTCATTCTATGAATACATATGCATGTACTGCTACATGTTTTTATTGCATGAAAATGGGTCATACTTCAAACAAATGCAATATTAAACATTTTGGTGTTCCAAATGGGAAGTATCATTGGGTGTCTGTTCATAAGTAGATATTTTTCTTCTAACCCTAAGGACCCAAACAAGTTGTTGGGGACCTAAATGAATTGTTTCCTTATTTTGCAGATAACTTCTAAATCCAGAAGATCAATGTGGTATCTTGACAGTGGTTGCTCGAGACACATGACTGGAGACAAAAAGAAGTTTAAGAACTTTAAAAGAAAGGAACAAGGATTTGTCACTTATGGGGATAACAACGAGGGAAAAATACTTGGAACAGGTGATGTAGGTGGAAGAAATACTTTGGAGATCAAGGATGTACTGTATGTGGAAGGACTAAAGCACAATCTTCTCAGTATAAGCCAATTATGTGATAAAGGACTCAAAGTAATATTTGAGAGTGACTACTACACTATTCCTCAAAAGGACTCCAAAGAAGTAACCTTACAAGGTATGAGACACAATAACATTTACTTGATTGATCTTGATAATGCATCATCTAGTGATATAACTTGTTTGGTTGTTAAAGAAGAAAAATCCTTGGTTGTGGCATAAACGAGCTCCTCATATTCACATGCAACAATTAAACAAACTAATTTCTAAAGAATTAGTAATTGGATTGCCAAAAATAAAGTTTGAAAAAGATAAACTATGTGATGCATGTCAAAAAGGAAAACAAGTAAAATCGTCATTTCATTCAAAAAATGTGATTTCTACATCAAAGCCTTTAGAACTTTTGCATATGGATTTGTTTAGTCCTTCAAGAACAAAAGGTTTTGGAGGAAATTACTATGCTCTTGTTACTGTTGATGATTACTCAAGATATACATGGACCTTCTTCTCACATTAAAAAGTGAGGCCTTCAAAGCTTTTAAGAAATTTGCAAAAGTGATTCAAAATGAAAAAGATTTGAAAATTAAAGTTTTGAGAAGTGATCATGGTGAAGAATTTCAAAATGAATTGTTTGAAAAATTTTGTGAAGAAAATGGAATTATGCATAATTTTTCTGCACCTAGAACACATCAACAAAATGGAGTTGTAGAAAGGAAAAATAGATCTTTAGAAAAATTAGCTCGCACAATGTTGAACGAATATGATGTGCCTAAATATTTTTGGGCTGATGCTATGAGCACAGCTTGTTATGTATTAAATAGAATGCTCATTAGACCAATCTTAAAAATTACCCCCTATGAATTGTTTAAAGGAAGAAAGCCTAATGTAGCACATTTAAAAATATTTGGATGCAAATGCTTTATTCTAAACAACGGAAAAGAAAATTTGGGTAAATTTGATTCTAAAGTCGATGAAGCTATTTTCTTAGGATATTAATTAACTAGTAAAGCCTATAGAATTTTCAATAGAAGAACCTTGAATGTGGAAGAATTTGTGCATGTTGTTTTTGATGAAATTGTGGACCTTAAGGAGAACCCTCTTGAGTCAAATAAAATAAATGCAAGTGATGAAGAATATTTTAAAGAAGCTCTTGATGATATGTACCTAAATAAGAACTCATTGACTGAACCTGAAGATCTTGCCAAAAGCTGGAAATCACCTAGAGGATTGTCTCTGGAAAATGTCATTGGAGATATATCAAAGGGAGTAGTTATTAGAAATATGTCAAATTTTTGTATGGCTGTTGCCTTTGTTTCACAGATAGAACCTAAAAGTGTAGAGGAAGCTCTTCAAGATGATCAATGGTTTATAGCAATGCAAGAAGACCTGAATCAATTTCAAAGAAATGAAGTTTGGGAACTCATTCCTAGGGATGATTCACACCAAGTCATTGGAACAAAGTGGGTGTTCAGAAACAAGTTGGATGAAGATGGAAACATCACTAAAAACAAAGCCAGAATTGTAGCAAAGGGATACAAACAAGAAGAAGGTATAGACTATGATGAGACATATGCTCCAGTTGCCAGGTTAGAAGCTATATGTTTACTTCTTGCCTACGCTTCTCTCATGAAATTTAAACTATATCAGATGGATGACAAAAGTGCTTTCTTAAATGGATTTATCAAAGAAAATGTGTATGTTGAACAACCACCTGGATTTGAAGACTATAAGTTTCCTAATCACATTTATAAATTAAAGAAAACATTGTATGGATTAAAACAAGCACCTAGATCTTGGTATGAACGATTAAGTACATTTTTGTTAGAAAATGGTTTTGAACGAGGTAAAATTGATCTAACCCTGTTTATTAAAAGATTAGATGAGCATATTTTGCTAGTTCAGATTTATGTAGATGACATAATATTTGGGTCTACTGATATTTCACTCTGTAAGGGTTTTGCAAGCATAATGCAGGGATAATTTGAAATGTCAATGATGGGAGAATTGACATTCTTTTTGGGTCTACAAATTAAGCAAATGGAAAATGGAACTTTCATTTCTCAAACTAAGTACTGTAAAGAAGTACTTAAGAAATTTCGAATGGGTACTGCTAAGGAAGCAAGTACGCCTGACATTATGCAATTTGTGTGTGTGTGTGTGTGTGCTCGTTTTCAAGTCAATCCTAAAGAATCACATCTTACTGCTGTAAAAAGAATCTTAAAATATTTAAAAGGAATTGCATATTTTGGACTTTGGTATCCTTCAGGAGCATCTCCTAGTTTGATAGGCTACTCAGATGCTGATAATGGTGGTTGTAAAATAGATAGAAAAAGTACCAGTGGTACTTGTCACCTCTTAGGAAGTTTATTAGTCTCTTGGCACTCTAAGAAACAAGCTTGTGTGGCTTTGTCAACTATAGAGGCTGAATACATAGTAGCTGGAAACTGTTGTGCTCAAATTCTTTGGATGAAACAACAATTAGAAGACTATAATATCTTTCTAAATCATATACCTCTGAAATGTGACAATACAAGTGCTATTAACTTAACCAAAAATCCCATAATGCACTCTAGGACAAAACACATTGAAATAAGACATCATTTCTTAAGAGATCACATAAATAAAGGGAACTGTGAGATAGAATACATAGATACAAAGCATCAATTAGTTTATATCTTTACCAAACCATTAGCTAAAGATCGATTTTATGAACTAAGAAGAGACTTAGCAATATTAGAGATTTCTTAGAAATGCCAAAACTCAAGTTCCTTCAAAAATCTGAAAAACAACGTCAATAATCGATTATCGTTTCTAATAATCGATTATCAGCCACTCTTAAAAATTCCAAAAACATTTTGGAATAATCGATTATTTGAGGCAATAATCGATTATCCTTAATTCTGAGCCAAATATCAAAAACTCTTTGGAATAATTGATTATCACTTAGGATAATTGATTATCAGCTCGTCAGGATTCATATTTTACCCAGTTTTTGAAACAATAATCGATTATTGCCTTCTGCTAATCGATTATTACACGTCGTTGGATCAAATAAATTCAAAAACTAGTCGTTGTAATGGCTAGATTTGCATTAAAAAGCGTGTATATGGCCGTTGGAGACATTTCTCTATAAATATTAGTCATTTTGGTCGTTGATACACTATTTTCTCACCTTCAACACTCAAGAACCTCTCATTTTCTCAAAAACTCTCAAAGCTTCCTTCTCCTTCACTTCAAAAATGGCTAAACCTTCTCGTCGGAAGATTCCTACCCGTAGAAGAACTGCATCTCGTGCTCCTCAACCCTCAAATGCACCTAGGACTGCCTCTATTGAAGGATGGATTTCAGATGAAGATAGAAGATCTGAATTCATCACATTATGGAAAGACAAGCCCCTTATCACTTCGAAATTCATCCAATCTCAATGCTTTGTCAATCGACGTTTCACAATTCCTGTTTTTCTTGTTGAACAAGGGGTTAAATTCTTCACATAGATGCAAGGCACCTACTACCCCGATCTGGTACGAGCCTTCTACACCAACTACAAATTTAGAGATGGAGTGGGTTTTACAAAGGTGAAAGGTGTTGACATTATTCTGGATGATGATATTTGGAAAAATATTGTTCAATTTCCCATTCATGATGGCACATCTCCAATCCTCACTACTGACATTAAAGGGTTCAATAGAATATTCACCTATAGATCCTTTATGCGACGACCAGATCAAGAAATAGGCCGCCAATTGCTAACAGGACCTCTCAAAGTTGATGAGCGTCTACTTCACTATCTTATTGTCTGGATTTTATGTCCACGTGGTACAAATCTCTGAAGAACAATCTCATAACACCACTGAGGCAAACAAAATTGCGGAAAACTCCTTGAAACAGATGAAATTTATTCCTTTTGGGAATACCTACATTCACAAGGATGATATGCCTCCCTCGGACAATGAAGAAGAAGAGAATCCTATTCCTCCTATTGACACAAATATTGGATCATCCAATGGTGTTGGTGGCTCATCCTCTTCTTTAGAGGATCACATTTTAAACCTAAACCAGAGACTTGAAGAATTCTTTCTTCTCTCCACTCACCGACATGAAGAAGTCACTGACTTAATTAGAGGACTAGATTCTAGGATTTCTAATTTAGAACATAAGTTTGATAAATATGATGAAGGTGATGACATGAGTCAAGACTTTTAAATGTCTACATCATTGTTATTTTTTATTGCTATTGTAAAGTGTTTTCCAGTTTTATTATTTCTTAATAAAAGTCTATTTTTATTGTTATTATTTACAATTTTCTAATTGAGGGGGAGCTTTTCTATTAAAACTTTTTTCATATGATCAAAACGGGGGAGAAAAAAATTAAAAGTTTAAAAGTTTAAACCAAACAGTGCTACTAACAAATCTACTTGTAAGATATTTTGATTGCAGATACTTTAAACATATTGTTTTGATCATCATCAAAAAGGGGGAGATTGTTGGCAAAAGCAATACAAGTCTAAATGCTGAAGCAAGATTTTGATGATAATAAAAGAAGCTTGAAAGCCATTTCGAAGTCAATATGAAGAACATGTGTTGTTATGTTTAAAGCTATCTTGTAAAGTGTAATTAGAATAGTTAGAATCAATATTGCACAAAGAAAATTCTGGTATTTTTGGAAAAATCAAAGTGATAATCGATTATCACTTAGGATAATCGATTATCCTGAGCTAAGTTAATTTTTTTTAGGAAAGCACTGGAATAATCGATTATAACCTCTAATAATCGATTATCTGTTCAAAAATTTGTTTTTCATAAAACACACTGGAATAATCGATTATCACTAGTGATAATCGATTATCCTGGTCAGTTGGGCGCGACTGTTCAATTTTTTGACCTAATTTTTTTGGAACCCCTATTTAAGGAACATTAGAGTTACTTCTCACTTACCTTTTTTAGAAGCTAGAGTGCTAGTGTTGTGACTACAAGAAAGTTCTCTGAGTGTTCTGTGTTGTTGTTGTTGCTAGGAAAGCTAAGATCAAGTTTCTCTGTGTGATTCAAAGAAAGGTGTTCATCTCTTGTGTGTTCAAGAGAGGTGTTTTCTTTCCTTACTCTTTTATTAGCTTATTGTAATCTGTTATTTGTTAGTGACTTAGTTAATCTCGTTTTTGAGAGATTAACAACTGGACGTAGGGTCTTTTGATCCGAACCAGTATAAATACTTGTGTTCAATCTTCTTCTCTATATCTTTATTTCATCTATTATTGTGTTCAAAGAAATTAATATTTGATTTAATCGATAAATTTTGGAAAAATTTTAAAGTATTAATTTTATTACTTAAAACCAATTCATCCCCTCTTGGTTTTTGTCCAAACGCTTAAACATTCCGTTGCGCGATACCAACAGATTTATATTTATCACACTTTGTATCCAAGCTAAGTGAAAAAAAAAGGAATATTGGAAACAATGTATTATTTGTCGTCAACTAACCTGTCGACCATTTGTGCCATGTCCATGAATAAGGATTTTACCGATCTTGATTCCTTTACAACATGCTCTTAATGCATTTTCCATGCTTTCTCCACTAATGTTAAAATATGAGGAAAGTGTTCAATAAAAATTGTTAATAAACACATTTAATATTATGTAAACGCCAAAAGAAAAAATGTTGAATAAAAACATTATCATAAGGCAACATATAGCAAGTATTTATAAAATTAAGGAAAAATATAGTCCTATATTTTCAATGTTAGACTAAACGATTTTTCAAAGGTTTAATTTTGATGTGTAAGTGACTATGACCAAGGACAAGGATCCATTTGTAAGACTTGGAGGACCTATAATAAGAACTAGAGTAAGAAAAACAAAGAAAGTTCTTCAATAAGTGTTGTACATATTATTAGAATACAAACCCAAGTTTGAAAGAAAAAATACTAAGGTGGTAAATTACATTAAGGCCCAAATGGAGGAGGACTAACACGTCACTTTGCTTCAGTTTTTAAGTGATTAGTTTGTTCAAATAATGACTCAATCTTTTGTAAAATTGGGTGACCCAAAAATGTTTTGGGTTAATTTAGATTGATTTTATTTCAAGTTCTAATAAGGGTCCACTTGGCAACTTATGCATCAACCTTTAGGAGACCAAGAATTGAATAACATAATGTTTTTGGATCTTTTGATTGCCACAATCTTAGTTACTATCAATCTAAGTAGTGGGAACATTATTAGCGAAATTTGGATCATTATTAGTCTAAGTGGGATCATTATTAGCATAAGTCAAATGTAATTTCAATTAATGGATCTTTGTAACTCTGGTGGCTAAGTTTCTGTGTAAACTAAACCATTTTTATTTGAGAAAAGTGAAGTTTTATTCAGAAATATTAAAGTTTAACTCTTTTATCTTAGTGAGAGTGGTTTTCCTAAGTTCTTGAGTGATTCAAGAACCTTTTAGCTATATTAAAGGACTTTCTCATCCTTTATCTGTTGCCTCCCCCTGGAAAAAGTGATTCTTTCCATCTACCTTTCATATCCACCTTTTCTTCTTCCTTCATCCATCCGAATTTAAAAACTCACTTTTGTCCAGGTTTATTTTGTTGTCAACTCTCTCATTCTATTTGTCTAAATAAGTGATTCTAGAGCCTAGATTTAAGTTCAGAACATGGACTTTCACCTATTTTTGGAATCATCTCAATTGGAGTTTTATAACTCGAGATATTGACATTTCTAAAATATTATCAAACTTGAATTTTAGCCACTTTTTAATTCATCTTCTCACTAATTTTCCAAATTTACTACAAAGTTCTAACTCTAAAGATCTTAAATCAGCCATTATGCAATTGGGGTTTACATCAAATTTAAAGTCAAATTTAAAGCCAAGAAAGTGTTAACATTTGTTGAAACAAATGGTCACTTTCACATATAACTTGATCAAATTTGGCAATCTTTTTTCTTTATATTGCAAGAAGCACTTTGTAAGACCCACTCTAATTCTGTCCTAAAATTTAAAGGCCTCTCTTAGTCAATTGGGCCTAAGGCTAGCTCATAGGGCATCCCAAAACTCCTAAACCAGCCTAACCCTCTCATGTTCTGCCCACTTTGCAAAATCATCTACCTTACTCCTCTTCTCTTTTCCCCTCAAACAGTGCTCTGCTAGGGTTCGAAGCTCATTCAGATTCAAGTCCGTTCAACCTTATTCTCTGCTCCACGTAAGTTGTTTTCTCGCTCATGCTCTTTCTTCTTCAGCTTGTTTTCGTGGTTCCTGTTAGGGTTCACCGTAGTAATCATGTTTTCATTTTGTGCCATTGTTCTCAACTCTTAAGTATGCTCCTGAAGTTGTTGGGTTCATTATCGTAGGTGCCTGTGCTTTCCACTAGCATTTGTCCAGGTGAAGGAAGCAAGGATTTTTCATGCTTTTATAAATAATGTGCCTGTTTTGGTTCTGTTGGGTGCTCTTAATGATTTGATGTGCTTTTGATGGTGTGAAAATAATTTGTGTACAGTTTTTGGATGGATTTTTGGCTTTGCATGCGTGAGAGCAGGTGAGATCTGCTATGCTCGCCTAAGCAAGCTGTTTCTCGCCCAAACGGAAAGCTCTCGCCCAAGCGAGGAGCTCTCACCCAAGCGAAGAACTCTCGCCTAAGCGAGAATGGCAGTAACTCGACCCCTTTTGGTTTCGAGTGCTCGCCTGAGCGAAGGTCTCTCGCTTGAGCGAGATGGGCTAGCTTGAGCGAGAACTCGAAGTACTCTCTGTTTTCAATCTCGCTTAAGCGAAAGCTTTTCGCTTGAGCGAGAGACCCCTTTCGCCTGAGCGAGAGCTCCTTAGCTTGAGCGAGATTAACAACAGAGTTGTTTAAATGCTTGTATGCTCCCATGATTGATTTGTTTACCCTTTTAAAGCATGAAATATGATGCCAATGTTTTATACAACGTGCTTGTGTTTTTCTTAAATTTTTGTTGTTTGGGATTTCGTGTTTTTACATGTTGAAACCAATGAAAATCTGTTAGTTTAGCTTAAGCGAGATATTTTAGCTTAAGGGAGATTAGCCTAGCTTAAGCGAGAATTTCTAGCTTAAGCGAGAATTTCTAGCTTAAGCGAGAATTTCTAGCTTAAGCGAGACCAGTCTAGCTTAAGCGAGAATTGCTGCAGAATTTTAATTCCTTACTTTAACTTGAAGTTGTGGATTGATTCAATTACTTTTAAAAGCATGAATTGGGTGAATGGGTATGAGTAGAATGGTTTATGGCCTGTGATTGATAAGTTTAACATGACATTGGCATGTGACTTGTATGGGATGGTTAGTTATCAAAGTGGCATGGTTTTGGCATGATAAATGACTCTATATTGATTGTTGGAAGCATAATGATTGGGTTGGTTAGGACATAATTCCACGATAGTTTCGTGGTGGTGCCTCATTTAGTTAGGACGTAATTCCATGAGCCTCTAGGTGAGACTTCCTGGTGGTGCCTCAGTTGGTCGGGACGTAATTCCATGACCCCTGTTAGTGGGAGTTCATGGTGGTGCCCATCTATTTAATTTAGTAAGGATTCAAGGTAAGGTTGCATCCTGACACTCTAAAGAGTCAGTTAGTCTCACATAGAACGTACTGACTCTAGTTGTGAGAGTAGCAGGAGGCCTGGAACTCATTAAGGACTAACCTTGTGTGTGGGGAATGAAACATTGTAACACTTAGCTCGGTAGAGCAGGGAAGTTCACCACAAGTGCAAGTATCTGTTGAATCCAACTAATTATATGTATCCAGATGAGTCATGTCTTGAGTCTTAGTGTATTGGTTGCATGTCATAACATGATTGGTTGATATTTGTATCTTTGGCTATGAAAGTTGTATGCATGGGTATGATAAAAATCGTTTTCTACTCTAGCATACCATTTCTGCTTGTTGTATGTTCTCTGTGTGTGGTGTTCTCTTTTTGCGATGATCATCAATTTATTGATGTGAGCATATGCGAAAACTCCTCGTGGTCAACAGGATAATGGAGACTCCACTACTTAGCTTTCGGTTGGATTCTGCCGTCCAAGTTTCTTAGGGTTGTAGCCCATGTACTTGTCTGCCCTTGGGCAATTATTTTGAATATTGTAGACTCTTACTCCACTTTGGTCATTGACATCTTGGTGTGCCTAAATTTCTATTCAGATTTCTCTTGGTTAAATGTTAGGGGTAGTATCTATACTCCTGACCTTTATTTCCGATATTATCATGTGTGACATTTCCTTTAATTAGCGTTATTAATTAAATGGGGTGTTACACACTTCATTAAAAAATAAGTTTTAAACTCAAATTCATGCAATATTTATTTGGCAATATATATGTATATAGAATTAAGTAAATTATTTATGTAAAATCTTTTATTTCAAAAGGTGATTAAAAAAAACACTTAAAATTATGTACCTTCTAATTACTGAAACTCCACACAACCTACTACAGAAAACAACACCAGAATATACAGATCCTGTATCAATGAGATAAGCTACCACTTCAACATTTTTGTTGATGATATTAGCAAGTGTATCACAATAAACGTAATTCAGAAAATATATAAATAATTTTAACCTATGAATATTTCTTTTTCCACAAGAATAAAATGTTTTCTAATAACTTTAGGTTGTGAGCATGCACAAATATAAATTTATAAAATAATAATCACATTATTAAAGTTAAAGATGTTAAATGGGTCCTTACAATTGAGTCAATTTGGCTCGCTACATATTTGAATTGGTTTAGGATTTGGAAAAAATTAAGTTCTTTTAGGAGTCGAAGAGAACCCGGCACACATAACTCACACTTAAATGAGTTTGAATAGAGTTAATCTATAACCCTCCAATAACAAACCTTTGTTAATTTTTTATCATTTTTCATAATTTTTTTTATTATAGTTATTTATTAATTCTAATTATGTAGGTTGACAATTTGACAATTTGATCTTTTTAAATACTATAATGTTGTGCAATAACATTTTTAATAATAATTTTCATATTTAATTTATTTGTTCGATCTTTTGACAATTTAATTTTTAAAGTACTATCTATATAATAATATTTGATAAAATAGTTGAACATTTTAATTGTATTAAAATAAAAGAATGAATCAAGTCCATTGACTTTGATCATAGTATAGTAAATATATAAAATAAATTAGAAAAATAAAACATCTTAAATAAATTAACTCACTAATTCATCAACCTCTAATAAATCGAACTGAATTATAAAATTTCTACAACACAATAAAATTAGTTGGATTGAGTTGATTTACTTTTAGTTGCTAAGTCAAACCAATATGAACTTCAAAATAATTATAAAAGTAAACCTTACTATACTACAATATAATATAATATAATATAATAATAATAATTATTATATATATATATATATATATATATATTATGGAATGGTTTTGTTACGAAAGTAGCTTCTGAATAAAGAAATTGATTCAAGATAAGAAGAAAAAAAAATCTTAGAATGCACTATTAAACATGCACGACGTAAAATATTATTTAAAATATAGTTCAAATAACATAGATAGTCTGTAAATATGATAATTCTGATTTTAGAAGTGATGATTCTTAATCCAAAAATGTTGTTTGAAATTATCCTACAAATGCTTTACCTGTTGGTGTTATCACCTGCTTCTCCGAAAAAGGAAGGTGACCCAATCCATGTTCGACAACCTACAAATTTTCTCACAACGTTATAATTCTTCAAATTTAAGATAATTTATAATAATACTTCAATTTGCACATAGTTGTTACCAATCTAATTAGACGATCTGAGTAGAAGGCAAAGTCATGCTTTGTTGCCTTAGCATCACGAATGAGAGTATGCATTCCCTTTATCTAATTAAAAAGAAAAAAAAGAAGTCAATGTAATAATTTAGATTCATCATTGTTATCTTAAACTTCACATTGCAATTTATATAAAATGTTGTGGTATTCTAGAGGTGACATTGGTATTTAACACCTATTAAAAGATATACAAATTTTGAATACTCAACTTATTAAAAAAAAAAAAAGGTAATAGAGACTTTTTTAAAATTACTCGCATTTATTAGACTTAAAAACCTAAATATAGAATACCACTAACACAGAACATAAATATGATAATTTACCTGAAATGTTGAAAATATAACAAAAATATTGGGATGTATTTTGCATAAATCATTTTGGCCAAGCTTCATACGTATGTGCTGTACTATTAAGTCAATGGCCACATCGTTATCCCCTCCACTTGGAATAATAATATCAGCATATTTTTTCGTTGGCAGCACAAAATCTTCAAAGCTAGGCTTTACAAATTTCGAATACTGAAATATAATTTTTTTCATTAATCAAACACTTTGAACAAAAAGCTAAAGGTTCATGAAATCAACATTATACAAACATTTTATTTATAATACTCTCTTTCAAACACAGAAATAAGTGTAAATGTCTTCTTTTTTAGATTTTGTTTACTCCCATACACTATACATAGTCTTATTTACTTTGGTATGTTTGATTGGTTTACTAAAAAAAGGAAAAGAAGGTGGTTTAATTTTTAAAAATTCATACAAGTGGAAAATCATATGAAATGCTGGGTTAGATTTTCTATTACGCCGATCTAAAAAAATATTAGATTTTTTTTTCTCCATGTTATATCTTTAAAATAAACTTATTTTTATATAATGATATATTTTAAAATAAAAAATTAGTATATTTTGAAAAGAAAGTAAATAAACTAAAAATAAAAAAAAGAAGCCAAATTTCAATTAATTTTATTAAGCTATGTTTAAAGGTTGCTACTTTGAATGAAGAATACAACTACCTAGGTCTTTGTCACCTTAATTTATTCACTTAATCTAATTCGTATGCAGTTTTTTTCTTCAAAATGTTTTTATGCAAAGAATTCAAACAATTATCTATGATAAATTTCGCAATAAAAAATGCGACCTGCGAACAAAATCGATTTAAGAAAAATAATTAGAATCATCTTATAGTTTATTTTAAAAAATTAATGAAAACTGTAAAAATTTAAAAATAAAAGTATGATCTACGAACATCAATTTTAAATTTAAAAATCAATTAAGTGTAAACATTTTTCAAAAACAATACCTTTACTTAAAAATAAAAATAAAATTAAATATTTATTTTTCTTCGGAAATAAGAAAAAATAGCTACAAAACTTGAGAGAGAATTCAAACAAATGTTGATAATAAGGACTAAAGAGTAGGTTTACGTACTTGATCTAGCACATTCTCTACATTCCTTCCATGATCAATAGCAAGACGTTTCATTCTTCGTGAAAGACGAACATCAGAATCTGCATTGCTTAAAGAAAATAAAATTGGGTGAATAAAATATAAAATATTATATTAAAATTTGAAATACAATACAAACTCGATAATCTCTCATTACAAAGAACACAAAACAGGATGGAGCAATACAAAATAGATTTTCCAATCCCCAACATGTTTTTTTGTTAGCTAAAGAAAATATCAAAATAATTAATTATTGGGATTGGAGATCTTTTCAAAATGATAATTGTGATAAAGTATACAAAATCTTAATCTAACTAACACCACTTCTAATATAAAATCTTAAAATGATAAATTTGAATTTTCTTTCTTACGAAAATCATCTTTTCATACACTTAATTTTTTTTAAAATGGATTAAAAATAACTAACCTTCATCAACAAAGATCTTCATGTTCAAAAGATTACGAACACCTGAGTCATGAAGAACTAATATTCCTTCTAAGATTATGATATCTCCGGGATGAACCTAAATGACCAAGAAAAAGAAATGTAAACCCATTTGCATGAATATCAATAAAAGGCAATTGAAAATTATAAGAACAATATCAAACACTTAATTAGATCTATTTATGTTTCTGATTTTCCAAAATTCATATTAATAACAATACCTGACGTTCAGCTTCAATTCTCTTATGGTGTTTGAAATCATAATTTGGTATATCAACATGTTGTCCACATTTTAATTTCTCCATTGTCGAGAGCAAAAGCTTCATATCAAAGGCATCTGAAAATTCAACAAAGACCAATTATTCTCATGCTGGTTTATATTTTCAAATTTTGAAATTCGTGTGCTAAAAAACAAAAATTTGATTCACTATGTACTCACCAGGATGATCAAAATTATACTCATTAACCTTTTGCAGTGTCTGATCACTCAGTGGGTAATAAAACGAATCCTGTAGCACATGTAAATGAGTTATAACCTAAAATTTAAAACAATAAATTATTTATATTTAGACAAATCCACGCCATAAAATTATCATTAAAATTAGCATGAAAAAAACCATTCAAACTTGTTTTGTCGTAATTGTAGAGAATTATTTACTTGGCTAATGAGGACAACACGTTGATCACGAAGTTGGGTGTTTATCATATTACAAACAGTTGTTTTTCCAGATGCAGTTCCACCAGCAACGCCTAATTTTTTTTTTTTTTTTTGAAAGTAAAAAAGAAATTAGAGAAATTTGAAAATTGAAAAATGAAAAACACTAAATATGATATATTATTACCGATGAAAAAAGGTTGCTTAGGTGTTGGTGGAGCTGTGGAGTCATTGGATTCGATCGTAAACTTGTCTTCAATTTTGAGATTCATTGGAATTTCAGCCTCTTTTGTAAAATCATTGTTCTCCATACTTCAATCTAGATGCATCTATGACCCTAAAGTATTAATCACTTAACACATTAATTTATATACACGAGATCAAAAGGCCCAGCATGTATGGTAAAAGAACATATACCCACCTTTTATCTCTGCTTACGTTGTGGAGAGTTTGTTACTCACATGCGTTTTAGTTAAATCTTATTAACTAATTTTTCTATAAATAATGTTGTTTTTTTTATTCTAGTTGGTTATTGTTCATTTTCTAAAAAATAAAATGTAAAGTATAAAACATATTTAATGATTGCTAATTTTGTTGATGACCAAAAGGAGCTTGATAAGTAATATCACTACATATGATTATGATTATTATTAGTAATAATAAAAAACGTTACTAAATTTTAATGTTATTACTATATAATATGATTTAGTAGCGCTACATCAAATGTTAGGCATACTATATGTTATTAATTACTTTTACCTTGTGTTTGGATAAAACATTTCAACAATTTTAGGAAATTAAAATGCATTATATTTAAAATTTTAGCGATTGAATTCCTTTCATTTTTTAAATTATATGTTTGGATAGAATAATTGAAATACCTTACAATTCAATTTCTTGTTTGGATAAAACAATTGAATTTCTCTTATGAGATAAAATTTCATTTTACTAATATTTACTTTAATATATAAATTTTGAAATTAAATTTAACAAATATAATTGTCAATTTAAAATATTTAAATTCGGTCAAATTTTGATCGAGCCGACTTGACCAAATTCAACCAAATTTTGACTAGCGTAAACTCAGTCCAATTTTTCCAAATTTAGGTTAGAGCCAACTAGGTCACGTTCGGCCAAATTTCGGTCCGTGTTGACTCGACCAAATTTTTCAAATTTCGGTCAAGGTCGTCGACCCAGCCCAATCTATATGCGTCGTGGTTGTCGAGCCTGTCGACCCGTCTTGGTCATCGGACCCGTTTGGGTCATTTGGTCCGCTTGTGTCAGCCCGTTTTGGTAGTCAATCCTGCCCGACCTACCTTGATCGTCAATCCACTCGGCCTGTCTTTTTCGTCAGGCCTATCTAGATCGTCAAGCCAACCTGACCTGTGTATGTCATCGGGCTAGCCCGACCCGTCTAGGTCATTTGGGTCGTCTGAGACAAATTGACCTCTCTAATATTAAACAATGTGGAATTTCACAAATTGTGAAATTTCAATTTATTTCCTTTTTGAGTGAATTTGAAATTCTACTATTTTAGTGATTTGAAATACCTTCTTAAAATCACTCAATTTCAATTTCTTTCTAATATCCTTATCCAAACAAGTCATTTTACTTTGAAGAAATTCAAATTCTTCAAATAAATGAATTACCCTCTTAAATTACCTCATCTAAACACACCATAAGGGATATTTTTACATATCAATCGAGACATTTGTAAGGATATGATTAGATATTTTTAGTAACATTATTTAATGAATATATAACATTTTAAAAATTTGTTACTAAATCATTTTAGTAATAGTTTTTTAAACTTAACATTATTAAATTGTTACTATATATCTTTAGTAACATTGTTTTAAATAGAGACACATTTTTAAATTGTTAATAAAATTTTTAGTAATATTCTTTTTATAAAGATAACATTATAAAAATGTTACTAATATTAATATAACATTTTAACAAATCACGGGTACATTTTGAACTTTCTAACTTGGCTTTTATGTCTCGGTCACGGCGAAAACGAGGCATAAAAACATGCAATGGCAATTTTGAAGTATATGCAATCTTTTATGTTTCAGTTACACACATCCGAGGCATAATAGTCCATTATGTCTCAGTTCTCAAACACCCGAGACTTAATGTCTCTTAGAAATTTTCATTTTCTCACTATTTCGAATTTTTAAATTTAAATGAAAAGTGTTTTGCCTCTTGCGAAGGGCCCGAGGTAGAATAACCTTTTATTGTAACATTTTAAATTGAAATGTCATAGACAATTATAAAACATACACTTTTAGCGATAAAACGATTATTGACAAAATGTACTTAAATAAAATCAAATTTAATTATACCATTTTGTAGTTAAAACGTCAATTGTCTTAAACTTTTCAAATGTTCATGACAAATAAAAGAAATTACACGTCTTTAATATTTAATTTAAACAACTTAATGAAAATAAATAAAATTACACATCTTTAATCATTTTGGAAATACTTGTCCCAACACAATTTAATCATTAAGGGAAGAATACTATTTGCATATATAATTGTGGCCGAGTTAAAGGAGAAGAGAGGAAGAGTAAGCTATAACTTTTGAAACAAGTGATTGCATTATATCCTCCATTATTACTTAATAGAAGTTTTTGCTTCCTTAAATTTTGTTCCTCACTTACATAGAGAGGAATTAATAACAATTACAACACTATAAATATATAGAAAGAGAGATGTCACAAACTAGCATGGAAGGCGAATACAAAGTGTTAGGATTTATTGTGTATCTTCATGTGGTGATAGCATCCAAAGCTAGGATGGTGCTAAGGTTCATAGGGTTCATGTAAGCTTTAGAACCTGACATGATTTCCTCCACAATAAGTCTATTGGCCTTTTCAGATGGATGGAAGGCATCCCAAAATACATACTGCCCTCTGTTAGGACACAGGTTGGAGAGTGGTGTGCATAATCCAAGACCATTGTAGGGTCCTTGTCCACAACAAGCTACCTTTGAAGTAACAAATCCTACATAAAAATAACACCACAAATGTTATAGTTTATTGCTTCATTAAATATGTAAAATATTCACATTATTATAATTCTTAAATATTATAGCTTAAATATACAATAATATTCTACTTAGTATCAAATTGATCCTTAAAATTACATTTTTAGTAGCAAAATGGTCTCATTGAAAGTAGGGATGGCAACGGGGCGGGGCGGGGACGGGTTTTACTATCCCATACCCATCTCCGCATAAAAAATTCATCCCTATCCCCATACCCAAACCCAACGGGTATCAAACTTTTTTCCCTTCCCCATCCCCACCGGGTAACGGGTATAATCTCGTACCCATACCCGTACCCATGTTCTAACTACTTCAATATTAATTTTTATAAAAGAAAAAAAATTACGGTAAAGAAAACATAATATTATGAAATA
>Ga0214543_1003215_pt1 | contig 31902 bp, 18 predicted proteins | sample CNSS2metaG_FD_160094 | JGI IMG/M metagenome (GOLD analysis project Ga0214543, IMG submission 160094) | Root nodule microbial communities from cowpea collected in UCLA plant growth center, Los Angeles, California, USA - CNSS2 | ecosystem: Host-associated > Plants > Roots > Nodule | place: USA... | reverse complement strand
ACAAGCACACAAAATCTCTATTTCAAAATCAAATGCTTTATTAGGGTCAAACATGTAATTGCATAATAAATATACACTATTTCCCTTCTTTTCTCTTCATCTGATCGAAGATGGTTGTTACTCTCTCCCCCACAAATCCGTCTCAGCATATCACTCCAAATCTATCGAAACGAATGCCCCTTCCACTCGCTTTTCAATCCTCGTCTACAGAAAATATCTCCAAACGAACACAGCCTAAGAGTGCATGAAATAGAATTGGATGTAGTTTGGAATTTAAGTGAACTAATATAAATGTTTTGTATTGTTCTTCCTCACTACATGCTTTATGTTTGGCGATCTAATCTCCATTGCAAAAATGTCTTGTGTGCTTTATTTAACGTTCTTCTAGAGTCTGCATGTAACTTTTGAGAAAATATGAACCCTTATTAGGGTTGACTTCCTAAAAGTAACAAAGAGAATCTCTAATTACTCCAGCTTGTTGTCTTTTCAAGAAGAAGATTTCCTTTGGAAAACAAGATGGAAGTTAATCTAGAACAACTTTAAGTTATGGTACTATGTGAGTGGCAAAAAGAATTTGAAAATTTGAAACTTCGTGTTTATTTTGTTGAAATATTTGAAGATCGGTTTTAATCAGACGTAGAATTAAAATTTAGTTATTTGTTTATCTAAATGTTAGCTTATGCTACTAAAGTGTAGAGATGTTGGATTCATATGAGTGAAACTGTGATTATTGTTTAAGTTATGACATTGAGTTGAGTATATATGCCAATTAGAATGATGAAACATATTTTTTTTGAATGGGAAATGATAATGTTGATTTTAGACCAGACCCTGTGTGTATGTAAAACCAAATGTACCTGCAAAGTTTCGGACACCATAAATCAAAGAAAAAGAGAAGACCAGGTAATGCAATTTCTTCGTGGCCTAAATGATCAATCCAATAACTTGAAATCATACATGTTACTAATGGAGCCTATTCCTTATGTCCCAAAGTTATTTCCCTGGTTGCTCAAAAAGAAAGACAGTTGTCCAGTAGTGGCATGATAGTTGCTGCCAAGGTTAATCATAGCACTGCTTCAACAATTTGTGCTTACTATGGCAAGATTGCAGGATATGTCTCATCATAGATTTTCCTATTGTAATATCCAATTTATTTCTAAAGTAATTTTAAGAATTTGTGGATTCTTGATTCTGGTGTCAGTGAGGCATTTCTCTTAAATATTTTTCTTCCTACAATCATATTAAACCAATTCGTATCAGCTTACCAAATAACAATAATGACTTTACCATATTCAAAAATTAATATTATAATTATATCATGTAATAAGTAAAATTGTGAATTATATCATGTAATTATTATACCAAGATTGTGAATTCTCTAGTCAAGAATTTTCAGATCTCCCTAAAACTTGGATGCAAACCCATATATATATAATTGTTAGCTAGACCTGCCAAGGTAATCAATTGTATAATTAAAATTTTCATATTTCCGATTCATAAAAAATCAAGTAAAATAAACCTCGGGCATGTATATATATGTGAAATAACATTGTATTAGAGCGATCTGATATAGAGTTCAACTTGTGCATTTATATCTTTCAATACTAAAAATAATGTACAAATACACATACATATTGTTTGTTTATTAGTTTTCTCCTGGATATCATTGATTCATGATAGCAATGATGCAGTTTTGTTATGACTATATATATATGTAGGTTGGTACTTGTTTGAAGTCGATCAAATGAAACTGGCATGCATATACATTGAACATGCAAGAGTGGTAATGAAATGATAGGAAATGAATTAGTAGGAAGGTATAAGAAAGAAGAACCTTGTTAACAGCAGAACAAAGGAACTTGCAGCCGAGAACAATGTGACTGAGCAAGATTGTGAAATCGCCACAAGCATGAATTTCTTCGTTTATCTATTTACTTTGATCCCTGCATGCATGCATCCACAAACAGAGTAAGATTTTCCAAAATAAGTAGGCTCTCAACCAAAGTTAAACCAAACACCTACATGATACTCCATGGCTGAATGCTCTGCTGTCTTTTACTGGAAGACGATTGAGTTGTGGTGTATATATCCACAAAGAAATGCGACAACCTAGGTACAGATAACACAAGATACCAATAAAAAACAGTGATAAAAGGAAAGGTTTATTAGCCGGACAAATATATAATAGATTGAAGGATTAAATATCCCCAAGCAGCTGATATTTGATAGATTAATCAACATTTATGATAGATCAAAGCCAACCTAATTAGCATAAAACATGACTAGAACACACCAACGCGCTTATTCAAAGATTCTAGATATATACATAACTAGCTCCCACTTTAATCAAACAATACTTAAATAACGCATCATTATTATTATTCAATAGCCTCCAATCACTAAAAAAAAAGTGCATATGTTCATTACCCTCATTTCTTAGATATCAGAGCCATCCTTTGCTAACAAATAATTAAGCTTAAGGATTCTCATGGTATTGAACAATTGTTCCTAGTCATTGAATATAAATACATATCAAGCCAATGATTCTTATTTTCATATGTCAGACTCAGAAGTAACTTTTAGTCATTCAATATCAAGCAGGAAGATGTTGCTGGGGTAAAAGCTGGACAAGAAGTCTAAATTTCAAAGGATTTTTTTTTTCTTTTCATCGAGACCTGATGCAAATCTCTACATGTTCGAACCTTGTTCACTGGAATCTGCGAAAGATATCATAAATATAATTAATAAAGAAAGAAACATAACTACAAATCAATATACAATACTCAAAAGTAAGTAGGGTTTACTCTATTCCACCAAATTGCTCGGGAACACCACACACCACAGTGCAGCTTCCATTAATTGAAAGTAAGAGCAAAATCCAGAAAAAAAATGGCAAAAACAGAATGTATATAATTTAATATAATCGAAAAAGCTAGAAGTGGGTCTGAGTTAAATAAGCGACAATGGCAACAACATAAAGCAAAAAAAAAAAAAAAAAAAAAAAAAAAAAAAGAAAAAAAAAAAAAAAAAAAAAAAAAAAAAAAAAAAAAAAAAAAAAAAAAAAAAAAAAAAAAGAAACAAAAGCATGAATAAAAAGAAAAGGAAAATTACAAGGTGTGACAGAGGGATCCTTATATCCTGTGAAGGGGAAGGTAGGTTGGATAGAGATAGGGTCGAGGTTGTGGAAAAGAGGAGATTGGTGGAAGGGATTGAATGGTTTGGTGGAAGGAAGTGAGACACAGAGAATTTGAGTGTTTCGGATGAGAGGGGGAGGGAAACCAGAGTCTTCGATTTTGAGGAGGACGAATTGAGTTTAGGAAAATGATATTTTAAAAAATTTGACAAACAATTATTTTTAGGAAAAAAAACTTTAAATTTTATTATTTTAAATTTATAATTTTTATAAAAAAAATAAAAAAAAATTGCCTTATTTAGTTTTATCAATTTTATCAATAAAATTTTTGTCCAAAAATTATTTTTCAAATAAAAATTAGAGAGAATTGAAAATTAAGAATACGGTGGAGTGAAAAAATTATTAAACAATTTTAAAATTACATGTTTTTTAAAAGTAAAAAGTGAGATGAAAAGTGAGAGTAAAATATAAAATTAAAAAAAAAAAGGTTAAAAATGTTATATTTTACCTTAAAATATGACCGTTCAATGACAAGAACTTTTCCTCTCTTTCCTTATTTTTAATCACTAAACTACCTTATGATCTCCGTATGAAAAAAACTTAATGGAAAGTTATGTGATCTTTCTATGTTTCCTGTTTTTTGTTGTCTTTGTTACTCTAACACCCTTACTGCTAACAAGAATAAGCTTGATGCCAGAGCCACACTGACAAGTCCCTATTTTGTTGTGTTTTTAATATTTGATAACACTTTTTTTCGTTTAATTTAGTCTTAATTTTCTATTTTTATAACAGATTTAGCTTTTAGAATTAGTTTCCTCATTTTAAAAATTTTGTGTTAATATAGCAATGAGTCTTAGTAAGTAAAATTGAGAAATTGAATGAACTTGAACATGAATCTCTAATTTCTGGTTTATAGTACGGGTTACGTTGATGATCAACTTGATATTTGATTTTTCATTTCTAATATGTTTTTCACCAAGTTCACTTTCCTTGACTTGCTTTCATGTTAATAAATTTGTTCTTTTACTAGAATCAAAGTTACTCTCAAGAATGAATCATTACCGGAGAGATTGAACACTAATGAGTACGAGTCTAATCCACATAAAAAATTAACATTACTTTTAACTTAAAACTAACTTTAAAACGATAGGTTTATGAGCTTTGATTATTATATAGTATTCAATTTTCTTATTTTTACTCAATATTGAACTTAAACTCATACTTCGATACCTAACCGATAAAAAAATAGCGGCTGAAATTAAATACATATTACCTACTCATCAAGCCATTTGGCTTAGAAAAGTTTTATAATGGGTTGATATATAATAAGAATCGTAAAGAATTTGTATCCAATATGTTGAACTAAACATATCTAATCTAAAATATCATCATGTCCCTAGAAAAGTAGATTAATAAAAGAAAATCAATCTGTATTAATTATAGTTTGAATTAATAGATTGACATCATGGCCAAATCATTTTTCAAGAACAAATTTGAATTATGGTGACAGAATTAGTATTCAAGCAAAATCTTAAAAAGGAATGGTAGAATTTGAGACTTTTCTCAATACTTTAACATCATAATTGTTATTTTCATTACACCATTTTTTTACTTTAGACTTCACTAAATTAGTCATGTATAAAATTATTATCTAAACATAGAAAATGTCACAGATATATAGGTGAGATTCAAAACTATTAGAGGTCACATTTTATAAATTGTTGATTATTTAGACAATATTTTTTCAATGTTGCCGGTAAAAAATGTAAGCAAAATAATAAAATTGTGGCCTCTTGTTTGTATTATTTCTTTCTCAATTATACTCTACATTATGAATTTTGAATTTCTTCATACCTGTAGATAAGACAACACTCACATAAAAACAACAAAACATCCATTGTCTAAAATAGAAATAAGCCACATTTTTTTAATGTTGGTTATATATTGAGTTTTATTTCTCATAAACTTAGAGAGCATAACAAAAGTGTTGTCTATTTATTTTAAGAAATGAGTTGGAAAATGTAAATAGTTATAGGCAACAATTGTTAAAATGTGAATAGTTTAGATCACATTTTCAAAATTATGATAATTTAACTTTAAATATTTTTAGATTATCATCATGTGACCTAATGTTAATTAAATTGTTATAAAGTGCATCAATTATCTCATAACGGAGGAGAGGTACTCAAAGACATAATCGAATTATGACACTTTGGTTGTTACAATCTTAAATAGAAAGAATTACACTCTAATTATCAACTATAGTTGTTGGCTTAGTGGTATGTGTTTAATTCAACAATTGGTATTACAGTTAAGGTGATGAGTTTGTTTGATTTAGTCCTTTTTAATCCTAATATTATATATGGGGGAGTTCATTGTATGTAGAAAGGTAGAAAGGAATGTGGATCTTTATTTTTGTAAAAATTGACATCTTCTTTATGTATTGACTAGCTCTTGTTTAGCTTTACCTACTTCCTTTGAGTAACCAGACAGAAGAAATAAAAACACTCTCTTGTCAGTTTTGCTGATTTTATAACTCTTTTTAATGGTTTTGACGTGGAATACAGTCTCATCTAATGCAACAATATTCTAAGAGGGCTTCCAAAGTCAACCACTCAAAGAATAAATAACCTAAAAGATAATGTTTAAGTAAGTGCAAATGTTTTATTCATTTCACACCTACATCACGCTAGAATTTTAGAATTCCAATACATAATAAATGTGTAACAACCAAAACATAATTATAAAAGTCAAATTCAACGCATTTGGAGGGTGTCAGGCTGTAACGTAACATCAACCCATGTTGTATGTCTAAACATTAAAACCAGATTTCCTTTGAGTGAGTTCTCACAACTTCATTTTCATTGTTATCTCAATGCTTTGAAGTGATTGGAGGAAGCTACCATTCTTTCTCTGTGTTCTTCATCACACTTTCTGCTTCTTGTTGTTGTCAGGTACACACTATATTTCTCCTTCTTATTTCAAGTTTAGGTTTGTTCCATCCATCCAATAATGCATCTTTACTTTATCTATAATCTAAATCCTCTTACAATCTTAAACTCCCTTCCTCTCTTACTTTGCTGCTACTTAGAATTTTCACAGTTCAATTTATCAATCTTGAAAGTTCACCAAAAAGAAAAAAGTTATTCTAATTTCATTAGTGCTGCTATTAGAAAAAGCGTCTTCATATTATATGAATGAAACTAAATATATACCGGACGATATAACATGGAATCAGTGTTTATACGGTGAAAGTAATTTAGAAATTTATTTCTAGATGTTTTTTTTTTTTCTCTTTTCGATAATAACTAATAACAAAATTAAAGAATGAAATATATTAGCAATATTTCAACCTGCGTACACAACATGTCATAAAATAAATATATGTAGAAGATTTTTGATACTAGATCCCGATTCCTTATCACTAATATTACAGAAATAAAATTATCTCCGCGTAATAAATTCTTTATTATATATGATAAATTTATAATTTCTTTAAACCGAAAACATTACAAACAGGATATGTTTTTCCTTTCTTGATTCCCACTGAAATTGAAATTAGTTCCATTTCGTAAATATAAAGTTTTTTAAACCAAATTTTGTTAAGTTTATGATGTTTTAAATGCGTTTCATAATAATATTTAAATTGTTTATACTGTTTGACACATTTTGACATAAATGTTATCTAAAAAATGTATTCGAAACACGTTTAAAATATTAAATAAATTTAATAAAATTTAATTAAAAGGATTAGATTTATGTATTTCTATAGATGAAGGACTAAATTGGTCTAAAATTTCAAAAATGAACTAATTTTAATCTTCGCTCAAGATAAAAAATATATTATATTATCCAAAATATATATTTTGAAGTGGAATAAAAATTTATATAATAATTGAGTGGAATAATTTCATTGAATCATATTTTATATCACAGATTTGTCTTGTCAAGTGAAGTAATATCACCTTATTGAAGTTATTTTTAAGCTCGAGACGCTGTGGATCATCTCTAATGTAAATGGTAATGTATTTTTGTTCGTCTATATCATGAAACTCTTTTAAGTATTTGTTGGTCAATCATAAGTAGCAAAGATATTTTATATAAACTATTAATTTTGGTTCCCCATGAATTCCTACTCTAATATTTTTCTTGTACAATTTTAGAGCATATGTAAGTAGTATATTTTCTTAGTAGTATCTATATGCATGATTTTTTATTTTAATTTTGAAATTTTTGTATGAATCCTACAAAATCTACATACTAATTTAAAATATTTTCTCCGTGATCCTATGTAGTACCTACGTAATTTTTTTTAAGCAATATAATTTATTATACAAAGCAGTGATATTGCATAAACAATTTCACGCCAAGTGGTGCGAAATTTACTGTAAACTTTGTTTTTTCTTAAAGTCAACTTTCATAATAATAGGAACTCCATGTGACCTAAACAAGTTGTATATATTAAATCATTTTATCTTTTAAATTCTCTCAAGCATAACTATTTTAAGTAACACGCCACATAAAAGTAATGTCACGTTATGAAATGAGATCTATCAGACATTGTTTAGCTATAAAAAATATTTCTGAACAATTACGCTGAAGATGACTTTTAGTCTTTATATTTTAAAAAATATATAACTTTAGTTTAATTTTTAATTTGTTATACATTTATTTGCTCTCAACGTCATTTGAATACATATGTTAGGTTGGATTTAAGGTTCAATTAAAAAAACATATAGATGCACACCAAATTTCTAAATTTTTTAAAATGGGGATTTGAAATCACGAATAAAAATATGAATTCTCGAAACAAATTTAACCCAATTACAAATAAGGTTAAAATACCTTTTTGATCTCAGTTTTCGTCCAGTTTTGTCAAATAAGTCTTAATTTAATTTTTGTGCTTAAATAAGTCCTAATGTTCATCAGTTTTATTCAATTTGATACTTTTTTTACTAACATTGTTTAAATCATTAATTGTCATGTGACGGTCACATATCACTTCATGTTTTTTTTTTTAATTTTTTTAAATATACATGTATCAATCCAACAATGTGCCACGTGTCAAAGTCAATATTTTATATTTAATTTGGTTTTTATATTTGTTATTTTTGTTCAATTTAGTCCCAATTTCGTTTAAAATTGACCAATTTTGTCTTTGTCGAGGATGAGACCAAATTTAATTTTTATATAAAAATTATAATGATGTGAATTTTAATATATTATATAAAAATATTTAATAAAAAATATGAATTTTAATATAAAAATTAAATTTGATTTCAATTAAAAGAGGAACAAAATTGGTTCATGTTAACAAAAATTATAAATAATTGAATAAAACTAATGAATATAAGAACCAAATTGAATATAAAATATTGACTTTGACACATGGTACGCTGCTGGGCTGACACGCGGACATTTAAAAAAATTAAAAAAGAATTAAAAAAATTAACGAAGTGACACATGTGGCAGTCACTCTTCATGGTCGTTGATGATTTAAATGGTGTTAGCAAAAAATGATCAAACTAAACAAAATTAACAAAAATTGAGACCTATTTGAGCATAAAAACAAAATTAGAACTTATTTAACAAAACTTGAAAAAAATTGGAAAAAAAAATATTTTAACCTACAATTAAATAGTAAACATAAATATAAAATTATTAACACAACTCTCAACATAAAAAAACTTAAGATTTTATATTTTTGAGTCATGCTTTTCTTATATATTATTATATAATAAGACATACTTGTCTCATTTTGTTTATTTTAACACATTTCCTACTATTCCTAGATGTGGTTCACACCTATATGTGTCTGTGTCGAATACAAAGGCGGATCTTGGTATGGACTAAGGGGTCATGGCCCCCATTTTTTATTTTTATATTTATATAATTTAGTATATAATTTTAAATATATCTTTTATAAATTTAAAGTTTTTAATATATTTTATATATTTGATATTTTAAATTTTTTTATACATTTATATTTATTTATATTAATGTATGAGGAAATTTTTTTTCCACTTTTATTTTACAATTTTACCTTTTAAATATTTTAAAATAAAAATAAATTCAAGTAATTATTTGTTTTATTTAATTATTTAATTATTTTTTTAAACTTAATCATTATAAATGAAAATTAATTATATTAAAATAAAAATTATTTATACTTAATTTTATAACTATAATAATAACAATAATTCTAATTTTATTATTTTTTATTATCGTAACAAAAAGTAAATATAATGTTTTTACGAATTTATATAAAAATTTTGAAATAACTTTTTTTAGTTTCTATTTTTGTTCAAAAATATGAAGTTAGTTCTCCAGTTTTTATAGTCTCAAGTTGGTCTCGATTTTTTAAGTATGATGCAATTTTATCTTTTTTTCATTAAATTTCTTGAATTGGACCAAGGTGTTTTCATCAAAATTGAAGTTGTAAATAATGATAATTTGTTTTGTTAGTATAATTAACATAATCTTAGTGTCAATTTTGATGAAAAAGTATTGTTCCGCTTCAAGAAATTTAACAAAAAAAAAAAAAATCAAATTGCATCAATATTTAAAAAATCGAGATCAAATTGAAACTAAAAAAATACTAAAAGACTAGCTTAACATTTTTTGACAAAATAATGGATAAAAATATAATTCAACCAAAATTTTAATATTCTAAAATATTAATTAAAGATCCATCGCTGGTCTTACATAAACAAACCTGGTATAATACGGAGAAGCAAATCTAACAACCAAATTTATGACACTTATTCTACCTCGGATTTGTTATATGACACAAAGGATATTTCACTTGCCATTTGCTATTGCAAAGAAAGTCTCATAGAGAACCTTGCCCTTGACTCTACTAATAGGAATTTTATTTTATTTTTCTATATTTTTATTGAGAATGATATAGTCTCTTAGACAAATTACGAAACTGTAAATACTTCAAGATACTACCAAAAAGTGAACAAGAAATATAACACAAAAGACTCTAACTTGCATTATAGAACATTATTGTGCACTATAATAACCTCCTAATTTTTAACACCAATACCTATCCCTCGGTTATACATATCCTGGTTTTAAATTAGTAAAATATGTTTTATTTATTAGATAATTTTAAAAACTTATATTAGTAAAATATGTTTTCTTTTCCTTATTTTTGTACTTTATTTTTAAGTCACAATTTGATATACTTTTATAATTATACGACCTTTATGTGATTGTTATTTAATATATTGTAATTTATTTCTTGATATATAACGTTTGAAAAAAATGTATCCTTATTGAATATTTAAAAATATTAAGTGATATTTTATTTTTTGTAAGAAAAATATTTAATTAATATTTGAGATAGTAAGTATTTAATTCTTAACCATCGAGAATGGAAATGAAGATGGATTTTCATCTTGGTGATGAAAATGAATTGAGTATGACAAATGAACCGTTATCACGGATATTTTCTCAATCCACCTCAATTTTACAAAATATTTCTTTAATGACTAGATAAGGGTGTGAGAATAAGTAATACTCAATTTTTTTTTAAATTGGATTCAGTAAAAAGCTGAATATGTACATATCTTCTGTATCTCTTTATCTTAACATACATCCCGTCATTGTTTTAAATTAGTAAAACACCTTTAATTTATTAGCTAATTTTAAAAACTTAAGTTATCTTTTATGTTTAATTCGTACCTTATTTATTTATTTATGTAACACAAATTTGATATTTTTTTACTTTTTTTTATTATTATTTGACTTTTATTTAATTGTTATTTAATTCTCATATTTAATATTTATATCATTATAATTTCTTTTTTGATATTTGACTGTTGAGAAAATTTTATAATATCATATTTTATTTCGATTTAATTTTTGTAAAAAAGTTAACTAATATAATATTTGAAAGAATAAAGAAGTGGGTATGAATGCACGTATGGGTATAACCCATTTTTTATTGAAGATGAGGAAGTCAGAACAAATCGGTCTATGCTTGATAATTACTAAAATGAGTAATTTTTAAAAAAGTTACTGAAATGAAAAAATCATATTAAACTTATTATATGATTTTAAAAGAACAAGTAGTATGTCACAAATACAACTTTATTAGAAATAAATACGTTGTGCACAACAAACAACAAATACGACTTTCAGCTTGATATGAATACTAATAGAGCAAAGTATTTTAATTTTTATTAAAAAAACAAAGTCGTATGTGAATTGGGTGACTTGGAACAACAAGTTACAATTCTTATTGACGACTTCTTTAACATATATATAAATCGTACGTGTGGTGTACGGCTTTTTTGGAACGAAATCTACGACTTAATGTTTTATATTTTCTTATTTTTTAGTTGAAATGATAAATTTAGTTTTATTATGATTGATGCTTAATTTTTTTTATACTTAATAAATTGTATTAAAATAATATAAAATAAATAATAGAATACGTATTATTAAAAAATTAAAAAAAGAAGGAAAAAATATTATTAGATAAAAAAAAGAAATTTTATAAGAGAAAATAATAAAATATATCGTAAATGATCGTATTATTTTTGAAAGAGTAATCAAATAATATGATTATTTATAATATATTTTATCATTTTTCCTAATAATATTTTTTTTCTCTCTCTAATACTCTTTTTTCCTTCTTTCTTTAAATATTTAATAATATTTCTTCCATTATTTATTTTATGTTATTTTAATACAATTTATTAAGTACAGAAAAGCAATAACCATCTCTCATAATAAAACTAAATTTATCATTTCAACTAAAAAATAAAAGATAGAAGATATTGAAGTCATAGACTTCTTTTCAGAGGAGAGACGACAAACTCGATTTATATGTTTAATAAGTCGTCAATGAGAATTACGACTTATTGTCCTGAGTCGCCCAAGACTTTGTTTTGGTAATAAAAATTAAAATACTTCGCTTTATTAATATTCATATCAGGCTGTAGTCGTATTTGTTGTGTACCACTTGTTTATTACTAGTAAAGTCATATCAGTGGCATACGACTTTTTTGAAATAGTATAAGTCTGATAAAACTTTCCTATATTGGTGATTTTTTTAAACAAATTGCCTATTTCAATAATTATCAAGTATAATTACACCATGAACATAAAAAAACTAAAAAATTTCATACCTATAAAGTATAGTAATGTGGATGAGAATGAATTTTGACAGAAGGATGAGTATGAGACAATCAAACTCATACTTATTCCTCCTTGTTACCATCACATGATGAGATAGTGAAACCCACATATGTCCCGCCTTGCATATGTGTTATTTCTTTTATTATAATTAAAAAATTGTAATTAAGAAATTTATTATTATTATTATTATAATTATTTAAATAAAAAATATTATTTAATTTATAAAATGTGTATACATAAAAATAATTATATTGTATTAATTATGATAATATTTATGGTGAATAGTAATTATAAATTACTAACTTAATATAATTAATTATGTTTATAAAAATGATAAAAGAACATGGACATAAACTAGTATTTATGAAACACAATCTTTCATCTAATTATTGATTAGTTAGTTACCTTCAACTATACTCTCTCATAAATAATATTAGTCTGTGATTTACTTGTACGCATGCAGAAAAGATGTAGTTGAGATGTAGCATGGCTCCTCTAATAGCATGTTATCATTTCTTGACATCGTCACCTCGAGCAAAGGCGTGGCTAAAGAAGCAATTGATTCAACTCGACTTGTACGAGGCAAGAGTTGATCAAGTAAAAGATGTTGTGGAGAAGCTCAAGAAGAAGAGAGATTCTATTCAACATACAGTTGACGAGGAAGAACGTCGACATGGAAGAAAAATTCACGTTGAAGTTAAAGAATGGATGGAGAGTGTGGATAAACTCATTCGCGCATATAAGGATTTCGACGATGATGAAATATGCCATAAACGTGCGGTGTTTGAGTTTTTCGACAGTGGTTACCTTCCCAGGCCAGGGATAAGGTATCGTCGAAGTATAAAAGCAAAAAATATCACAAAGCAGGCAAATGGGTTACTGCAAAATGCAAAGTTTGACATTTTATCTTATTGGTCTGGCCCACCCTCCATGGCTGCCTTTTTTTCCAACCTTGGTTATGAAAGCTATACATCAAGAAATGACACTGTGAAAAAGATTACTGATGAATTTCAAAAGCCAGGTGTTAGAATGATCGGTCTTCATGGGTTGAGTGGCGTTGGCAAGACATCTTTAGTGAAAGAGGTTGTGAAGAAAGCCTTGAAAGATAAGATGTTCGAAGTGGTGACCATGGCAAGTGTGACAAAAAACCCTGATGTAAGAAAAATCCAAGGACAAATTGCTGATATGTTGGGATTTGTATTGGAGGAGGAAAGTGACATTGCAAGAGCTGCTAGGATACATAAAATATTGAATAATGAGAATAAGAGCACGCTCATAATCCTAGACGATCTTTGGGAAGAAGTGAACTTTAACCTGCTAGGGATTCCATGTGAATTAGAGAAAGAAGATGGCGTAACAAATGTCCAAGGAAAATCCCTTGATGTTGATAGCTTGAAGAATGTTAGTGATGGAAAATCCCCTGATGTTGATATCTTGATGAATGTTGATGGTTCTAAGAATATAAATAAAGGAAAATCCCCTGTTGATGCTTCTGATCGAGTGAAAGCGGAAAATTTTGTTCCTCAATACAAAGGGTGCAAGATTTTGATGATTTCTGAAATCAAACAAGTGTTGTTAACTCAAATGGAAGGGAAAGAAGAGAGTATTTTCCCCGTGGATGTCTTAAAGGAGGAGGAAGCAGAGATGTTGTTCAAGAAAAAGGCAGGAATAAGTGATAAGAATTCTGAATATGACAAATTAGCAGCTCAAATTGCCAGCAAGTGTAAAGGGTTGCCAATGACTATAGTTACTACTGCAAGGGCATTGAAAAATAAGAGCCTTTCTGTATGGGATCAAACTAATCGAAAACTTGAATCTCAAAACTTAACTGGAGTACCTGAATTTTCTACGAAGTTGAGTTATGAACTTTTAGAAGATGAGGAACTTAAGTACACATTCTTGCTTTGTGCTCGCATGGGTCATGACGCATTGATTATGGACTTGGTGAAATATTGTATTGGTTTTGGTTTTCTTCAGGGAATCAACACAGCAAGGCAAACCAGAGACAAATTATTTATGCTGGTTGCAAAGTTAAAAGAGGCAGGTTTGTTGTCTGACAGTTATTCAAGTGACCATTTTACCATGCCAGATACTGTTCGCAGAGCAGCTTTGTCCATAGCATATAAAGAAAATCAATTGTTTACAATGACAAATGGAAGGCTAGATGAATGGCCAGATAAACTTCAAAGGTATGCTGCAATTTCCTTACATCATTGTGATTTCATTGAAGATTTTCCTGGGAAGTTAAATTACCCAAGACTTAGAGTCCTTGAAATAGTTAATAATATTCCACGTCCGAAAATACCCAAAAACTTCTTCAAAGGAGTGAAAGAACTTAGAGTGTTGATATTGACCGGTATTCATCTCCCCCTCATTGATTCATCAGTTTCATCCTTGTATAAACTTAGAATGCTTTGTTTGGAGCAATGTTCCATGCTAGATGAGGAATTATCCATCATAGGAGTGCTGAAAAGGTTAAGAGTTCTTAGTCTTTCAGGATCTGATATTAAAAGTTTGCCAAATGAGTTGAATGAGTTAAAAATGCTACAAATTTTTGACATAAGCAATTGCCCTAAACTTAAAAAAATTCCACATGGTGTCATATCTAGCATGGTAAGTCTGGAGGAGTTGTATATGAGAAATACCTTGATTCAATGGGAGGATGAAGAACAAACACGTCAAAGTAAAATAGCTCTTCTTTCTGATTTGAATCATTTGAATCAATTGACAACTCTAGACATACAAATCCCAAATGTTTCCTATTTGCCAAAGAATTTGTATTTTGACAAGTTAGATAGTTACAAGATTGTTATTGGAGATTTGAGTTCATTTTTAGAGACTGGTTTCCAAATGCCAGAGAAATATGAAACATTGAAATTTTTGGCTGTACAATTGGAAAATGGATCTGACATTCATTCTCTAATGGGGATCAAAATGTTGTTTGAAGGAGTTGAAAATTTGTTTCTAGAACTTAATACTGTCCATGAAAAGCACAACAGTGTCCATGAAGCTCATAATATTGTCCACGACCTTTTTTATAGATTGAATTTGAAAGGATTTCCATATCTCAAACATTTGTGGATTGTAAATAATTCTACCATTCAATCTCTCATCCATCCAAAGGACAGGCAATACCCTGAGAAAGCTTTTCCAAAATTGGAGTCACTAAGTCTCTATAATCTCAAGATGGATGAAATATGCTCATGTAAACTTTCAGAACCCTCCTTTGGTAAACTGAAAGTCATTAAGATTAATCTCTGTGGTGAATTGAAGAATGTATTCTCAATTTCCATGGTTGGGCTTTTAAAAGTTCTTGAAACAATTGAAGTTTCCGAATGTAGCTCTTTGAAGGAAGTTATCTATGTGGGACCACCTATCAACCCTGAAAAAACTGTGATTCCTATGCTTCCTGAATTACGCTATTTGAAGTTGCATTCTTTGTCTAAATTCATAGGGTTTGATGCCACTCCTTATATAGAAGGAGAGGAAAGAAAACTTTTCCACGAAAAGGTGCGTTTAAAATTATCCTTTAAATTTCTTAATCTTTTAGAACTAAAATTTCTTTTTTCACATTTTTGTTCTGTTCAACTAAAAAAAGGAAAGTGTTTGTAAGGAGTTAAACTTTAAAATCAACTCCTTAGTTTTTTAAAATCATGTGTCTCTTTGCAGGTTGGAGTTTCAAAATTACAGAGACTAGAGTTGTCCTCGATCCAAATTGATGTAATATGGAGTGTCAGGAGCCAATCTTCAGAAATATTATCTTTTGAAAATTTGACACATTTGGACGTGAATGGTTGTTGGAAACTAAAATCTTTGATGTCATTTACAATGGCCAATTGTCTGGTGAATCTTCAAAGCCTTTATGTAAGTGACTGTAAAAAGATGAGTTGTATCTTCCTACCTAAACAAGATACAGAGAAGGATATTATGGTAAGAAAATCGGTCTGGTTAGATTCAATGCTACAATTTGAAATTGCACACCCACAATCGATGTTTCAAATAGTACAATAACTGATGTTGATTGTTTATAGATCTATAATGTTATATTAGTCCATTTCAAATTTTAAGAGTTTTTAATGTTTGTTATAATCAAAGTACTTATTGCTTTTTCTTTTTGTTGATTTGGTTTCTCTATTTTATAAATAATTTGACTAACTTATGACTGTTGTGTACCAAAACAGGGTAGCATCTTTCCAAAATTGAAGAATATGAAACTTTCCAACCTGATTAGTCTGAGTAAGATATGGTATCCCAAACTCCCTTCAGACTCCTTTTACACACTAGAAACTCTAATTATCGAGGAGTGTCACAAACTTGAAAATGCAGTGGAAAGAATATTTGGGAGTCTATGCAACTTGAGAGTTACAAATTGCAGGTCCATGGAAGCCATATTTAATATATGTGAGCAAGTCGGGGATGTAGCTAATAACTTGCAAGATGTTCATTTAGAAACACTCCCAAAATTGGAGATTGTATGGAGAATTAATAATAAAGACCTCGTAGGGATTCCCAAGTTTAACAATCTAAAGAGGATCTTGGTTCAAGATTGTGAGAGCTTGGAATATATATTTCCATTTTATGTAGCCAAGAATCTTGATAATCTTGAATCTCTTGTGGTTTGTGATTGCTGTGGACTGAATGAAATTGTTGCCAAAAGGGAAGTTACCAACACGGATAGAGCAAAATTTAACTTTCCTAAACTAAGCACCATCAAATTTTCAGACCTGCCAAAACTTACGAGTTTTTACCCAACGGCTTATGATTTATCCTGTCCATTGAATGAGTTGTCTATTAAATTTTGTAACAATCTGGAACCATTCAACAACGGAACCGAGCATGCACAAAGAAATCATTTACATGTATTCTTTCCTGAAGAGGTACTAGTACTGCATCCTTCAACTCTTTATCATCACTTTCTAATTCTTGCAAAAATAAATAGAAAATGATCAAAGTGGAAACAAATTCTTCCACTTTTATTTAAATATATGTACATATATATATATGAATGTACTAATCCTTTTCTTTACATGTTTATAATTTATAGGTAATCAATAACATAAAGTCCATGCAAATTGAGTTTTGGCATGCAAAGTCACCAAGCAGTTATATGGGTAAAGGGAACCATCGAAGGGATAACTTAGAAGAGCTTTCCTTATCTAGATTAATGAATACTGAGATTTTATACTCTTTCCTACATAGAAATCCTAATTTGAAGAGCCTATCACTGAATAATTGTTACTTTGAAAATATATTGCCTCTAAAGGAAGATACTGAAATTGAAAACTTGGGAGTAGTTCCAAATCTGAAAAGCTTGATGTTGATAGACTTGCTGAATCTCAAAGAGATAAGCTTTGAACCCGCCATAATTCTTGAAAGGTTAGAGTTCTTGATTTTGAAGAACTGTTGTAATATGATTACAATAGCACCTTCCTCTGTATCTTTTACTCGCTTGAAAAATCTAGAAGTGGTCAAGTGTGATCGATTACAAAGTCTAATGTCAGCATCTACTGCAAAAAGTTTGGTTCAGCTCAACACCATGAAAGTAGTGAAATGTGAATCCCTGATGGAAATAGTAAGAAAGGATGGACAAAAATCTGACAGAGTTGTTTTTCAACAATTGAAAGCCCTAGAGCTTGTTTCACTTAAGAACCTCAAGAGTTTTTGTGTCTCTGATTGTGACTTTGAATTTCCATCTTTGGAGAAATTGGTTGTGAGCGCATGTTATAATATGGATAAATTTTCAGAAACAGTCACCAGCTCACCAATTTTACAAAATGTACATGTTGTACATGGAAAAGAGAACAAACGATTCTGCTGGGAAGGAGATATAAATGCTACAATACAAAAAATGTTCGAGGAAATGGTATGTAATTATGTATGTTTTCTTGATTAAATTTTTCTTTTCTATTTTGTTATTTTTAAAAGTTAACTTCAAACCATGAAATTACTTAAAAAATTGTGTGAATTTGTGGGTAATAGAAAACAAGTCAAAGAATTATGTTTTTGGCTTCAGTTATCATTTTAAAGAACCGAAATATGAAAAACGCTACCCAATTATTATCTAACCAAAATGTACAAGAAAAATCAATAACAAGTTGTCTTTGAGTGAGTCATTACACAATGAACTTACACAATATATATTCACAGAAATTTTTTGAAGGCATGGAGGAGATAAGCCTTTCGGAACATCAAGAACTACACGAAACTTGGCAACGAGGAGCTGGTCTGCAAAAGAAAAATAGCTGGTTTTATAGTTTGAAAATTTTGAAGCTTGAGAACTGTGTAATTCAACCATGTGCAATTCCATCTAATATTCTTCCTTATTTGATGAGCTTAAAAGAACTGCAAGTACGAGGTTGCAACAATGTAGAGGTAATTTTTGAGATGAATGCTGAAGAGAGTACTGCATCAGCAATCCACTTGCAAAAATTGACTTTAGAAAAGTTACCACACCTTAAGGATGTGTGGGAAAGAAATGATAAAGGAACCAAGAGCTTTCAAAATCTGAAGCTAGTCAATGTCAGTGAATGTAGAGACCTGCAAACTGTGTTTCCTTTTACCTTGGCAAAAAGTCTTAAGAAGCTTGACGAACTTAAAATAATGCATTGCCATGGATTGCATGAAATTGTTAGAAAGGAAGAGGACACAACAGCTGTGTTTGTGTTCCCTTGCTTAACTACACTGAAACTTGCTGATCTGCCAGAGCTCCTTTACTTTTACCCAGACTCATTTACTTTGGAATGCTCTACGTTAAAGGAACTAGTCGTGTGGAAGTGTCCAAAGATGGAGCTATTTGGAAGTGCTAACAGACAATCCATTTTCTTTGATCTGAAGGTAATTAAGTAACATGCAATGAACACTTTTATTTTATCCGTATCTCTCTCTCTATGTATATATTTTAAGTTTCACCTTTTAATACTCTCAGTCCTTGCTTTTTATTTGATTTTCTTTCACTAGGACATTAGCAACCTTGAAGTATTGATACTTGGCTGGGAACACACATTGGCGTTAAGGACAATGCTGGGAGAACCTATGGACAACCTCAAATATTTAAATGATATTCAGCTTGTATTTATTATTGATGAGAACGAAAGACCTGATTTTCCCATTCAAATACTCCAGAAGATGCCCAATTTAACAAAATTGACTATACACCATTGCAGTTGGCTCGAGGTATTTCAAACTCAAATCCCAGAAATTGTTGAGAAAAGGGTGCTTACACACTTGAAATCATTGAGACTGAATGGTGTGTCGAAACTCCAGTCAATTGGGTCAGAGGACTCACCATGGTTAAACCTGCTTTGTGACAGTGAAAAGCTCCAACATTTAGAGGTTGTCAATTGTCCTGATTTGAAAACACTAGTGCATTTTACTCCTTCACCTTCAGTGTCTTTTAAGCATGTGAAAGAAATGTACATAGCCAATTGTCAAGATATGAAGTATTTATTCACATTACAAGCAGTGAATAACTTAGAGAACCTTGAGTATATAGAAGTCAATAACTGTGAATCAATGGAAGCAATAGTCTTGAAAGTTGAGGATGACAAAGAGATCCAATTACAGCGGTTAAAACACATAGATCTAAATCATTTATCAAGCTTGAAATGCTTTTATTCAGGTGATGCCACTTTGCAGTTGCCCTCCTTGATCCAAGTGGACATATGGATGTGCCCCAAGATGGAGTTTTTCTCTAGAGGACGCATACAGCTGAATTCTTCATTTAGAGGAATTGAAGCTTTAAACGTCTCAAGGGATGAATTGGTCTTCTACCTTGATCTTAACTCTTCGGTAAAAAAGGTGTTCCTACAACAGGTAATTCTGAATCAATTAATTATGACTCTAGTTTGAGTGAATTTAAAGAATATAAGACAATAACCATTGTAGATTTGTAGTGTTGTTTTATAGATAAACAAAGCCGAGCAGGAAATGGATATATCTGATGATAAAAGTATTGTAATATTTACAGGAGTTTTTTCAAGCCGTGGACCCGGTTTGTAAACTTGGTCTGGAAAACAAATGGTGGGCCAATATGGAAACTTTGAAGCTGCAAAACTGCACTCTATCATATGCAATTCCATCTTACATTCTTGCTCTTTTAAAGAACTTAAAGGAGCTAGAAGTACGAGATAGCAACCAAGTAAAGGCAATTTTTGATATAAATGACGACACTGAGATTAACGAAACAGAATCCCAATTGAAGATATTGACATTAATTGGCCTATCAGAGCTGACACATGTGTGGGAAAAGGACACTCACAGAATTCTCATCTTTCGCAATCTACAACAGGTTGTTGTTAGTAATTGTGCAAAGCTGCAAATTTTATTTCCTACTTACCTGGCAAAAGGTCTCAAGGATCTTAATAAGCTTAAAATATATAAATGTAAAAATTTGCAAGACTTAGTTGAACAGGAAGAAACAACATGTGTTACAGAAAAGTTTGTGTTCCCTTGTCTAGAGGATTTGGAACTCCGTAACTTGCCCCGGGTCACTTGTCCTAAAATGTTCACTCTGGAATTCCCCTCCGTAAAATTCTTAGATGTGAGGAGTTGTGATGGTTTAGGGTTATTTAAGAGTGTATATGATCCCATGGGTGAGGGTACTTCAAGCAGCAGACTTCCTCTTATATCAGATCCAAAGGTAAGTGAAGCATCAGAGAATCTGCAATTACAACTTTTTTATCCTTTCACCTTTTATCTAATTCACATGTCTTTCGATCTGATTCGTTTCTGGCTCTAATTGTTAGGTCATTTCCAACCTGGAGAAACTGACTCTTGAGTGGAAACAAATTTTGCCATTAAGCTTATGGCTTAAGTCACAACAATCTACAGAAGGCCTCCCAAATTTAAACAGCATTTACGTGTCTTTCTTTGGCGCCAAGGAGAATGAAATACCCATGTTGCCCATTGAAATACTCAAGGCTCCAAATTTAATAGAAATGAATGTAATGCATTGTGAAAGTCTCGAGAATTTCCTTGTTCAAAATGCTAAAATTGGCGAGGAGGAGATGTTAGGAAAGTTAACAATGTTGAGCCTATCTGATGTGTCCACTACACAGTTATTTGAGTTAAAGTACTCCTCAAGTTTAAACATCTTTGAGAGGCTCCACAGATTATTTGTTTCCCACTGTCCCCATTTGACAACATTAGGAGTACATTCTACTTCTACAGTGTCTTTCTCTTGTTTGAAAGAAGTGTCTATATACAACTGTCCAAACTTGAAGAACTTATTTACATCTTCAGCTGCCAAAATGTTAATGAACCTCGAGGAGATTAGTGTCTTCGAATGTAAATCACTAACAGAAATAGTGGTTAAAGAGGGAGATGCAACTTCTGAAGCCATTAAATTTGAGCGACTCCACACCATTTATCTACAATCTTTAACAAGTTTAGTATGCTTTTATTCCGGTAGTGAGACTCTGCAATTATCATCTCTGAAAATTGTGACAATATCGAGCTGCCCCAACATGGAGATTTTCTCCCAAGGAATTGAATCCCTTATGGGAATTACGTTATCCATAGACCTGGAACCAAATGATTTACCTCCTCCACAAGATCTAAACACCAGAATAAAAGGGATATCACAACGAAAGGTAAACATTTCAAGGATGTGTTTGGAACGATATTTATAATTTATTTAACCTTATCATATTCAATGCATATTCATAAGTAATTTATAAAATTTATAGAAGTAAACTTTTGTAATGTTTTCAGGAGTTTATTGAATCAGTGGACAAGGAGTGTTTTTCTGATTATCTTAAGCTACAAGAAGATCCACATTGTAACTTTCGCCTGCAAAACCGATGGTTGAGCGATTTGGTTAGTTTGAAGCTTCAAAACTGTACTCTGTCATGTGCAATTCCATCCCATATTCTAGCTCTTCTAAAGAGCTTAGAAGAGTTGGAAGTACGGGATAGCACAACAGTAGAGGTACTTTTTTATATGAATGACAGTGAGAGTATGGAGATAGCATCCCGGTTGAGGATTTTGACCTTAGAAGGGCTATCGAAGCTGACACGTGTTTGGGAAAACAACAAAAATGGAGTTCTCATCTTTCCAAATCTGCAACAGGTAGTTGTTAGCGATTGTAAAAAATTGAAAACCCTATTTCCTTCTTCCCAGGTAAAAAATTTTAAAAGTCTCAAAGGAATTAAAATAAATTTTTGTGATGAGTTACGAGAAATTGTAGAAAAAGAAGAAGACAGAGAAGAAAAGTTTGTGCTCCCTTGTTTAGAGAAGTTGAATCTTTCTTTGTTGTCAAAACTCACTTGCTTTTACCCTGAAACATTTGCTTTGGAATGCCCAGCCTTAAATGAATTATCTGTGTCTGATTGTGATGAATTGGAGTTGTTTCAATGTGCACATTCCACGGGTGAGGGTACTTCAGTTAACAGACGACCTCTGATCTCAAGTCTAGATGTAAGTGCGCAACAAAGAATCTACACTCTAAGTTGTTTCCCTTTTTTTTGTCTAAGTCAGTTCTTAATTTCTATTGAATTTGATTTTGCTTTAATTGTTAGGTCATTTCAAACCTGAGAGAATTGAATCTCGATTGGAAACATATTCTGGCATTAAGATCAAGGTTTAGGTCTGAAAAATTTAAAGGGGTCTTCAAATTTGTAAACAAAATGTTACTGGACTTGGACGGTGATGTGGGTGAGATGCCTATAGTGCTCAATGAAATACTCCATAAAGCACCCAATTTAATAGAAATGATGATGGTTATGCAAAAATGCAATAATCCGGAGATTTTCCTTGCTCAAAACCCCAAAATGGGTGAGGATGGGATGCTCTTACAGTTAAGAAAATTGATACTAGTCGAAGTATCTGCTATCCGGTCCATCCAGTCAGAGAACTCATCGTGGTTAAACACAATCTGCGAGAAGGTTCACGAATTACATGTCTTTGAATGCCCTGATGTTGAAACAATAGGAGTGCATTCTACTTCTACAATGTCTTTCTCTTTTCTGAAAAAAGTGTTTGCAAGCGACTGTCCCAAATTGCAGTATTTATTTACATCTTCAGTCGCCAAGAAGTTAGTGAACCTCAAAGAGATCATGGTCACAGAATGTAAATGTCTGAAAGAAATAGTGTCAAAAGAGGGAGATGAACATGAACAGAAAGGAGAAGGTGAAGATGAAGATGAAAATGAGATGATATTCATGAATCTTGAGATTTTGACTCTTATCTCATTAGACAACTTTGAAAGCTTTTACACGGGGAGTTCCACTTTGAATTTCCCATCCTTGAGAAGAGTGAGGGTTGACAAATGCTTCAGCACCAAAATTTTCCGTCGTCGTGATAAAGTGCCTCCGAAATTTAATGTAATGATAGATGAAATCCGTTGTAAAGGTGATACAAAAGCTCTGATCATGCAACAGTTTGAGGAGGAGGCATCCTGAGTTAGTATGGTGACAAATTCCCTTCACTTGTAAGTTAGTACATTATTTCATTATCTATTCCACTTAGAAATGGAATTGGCATATGCTGAACAACTTCTACTCACTAATTAGTGTGAAGGCCTTCATCATCTAATAACTTTTCTCTGTTTTTGCATTTTACATAAATGAAGAAATATGAAATGTTAAATCAAAATATATATTTTCCCTAATAAGTGTTGGTCATCACTAATCACGTCTTTTTTGTAAATAATTTGGTTCAGGAAATTGTGTCAGCTGAAAGAAACTTGCTGTCGTTGCATTTGCTTATGGTAGGTACCCTTGAAAACATGTTTTCTTCTTTTTATCAAGCACGCCAACAGAGAAGACATGGAATCTTAGTGAGTTTATTTTCCTTCTTACATTTATAAGTGTCCATCTTTGTAAAGCTTGGATCTTAAAATTAATGATAACATTACAAGTTTATTCTTAAAGATTGAAAGGAAAGGAAAGTTCAGACATGAATAGATTTACATTGTTCCACTCTCTAACCATAGATCTTTAAAAAATACTGAAACTGCAGGAATCAGGGGACTCAAAGATGGAAAAGATAGCGACCTGACTACAACTATCAACAAATAGAGGGCTTTTTCTTTGTGTTTAAGTGCATTGTTCATGAATAAAGTTTCCCTATATACCTACAGGAAACGTGAATGCTTCTCAACATATGTATATTTGTTTTTGAATAAGTGTTGTTCTTGTATTCATACAGGAGCTGATGCGTGTTGCTTTAGGAGGTTTGAATTGTTTTAAATTAAGTTCTTGAAGGGTTTTCCATGAATAAATTTGATATGAGTTTATCTGTAGAGAAAGATGCTCCACGGATAAGTTGGAAATTGAGCAATGCATCTCTAGACATGTTGGCTTTCTCTGCCATAAGGTGTTTCATGAACTATACTGCAATGTATGTGTGTGTATGTACTATATTTCTTAAGTTGTAAAATGAATGTCTTTTTTGAATAAAGTTGGCAGAGGCGTGTATTGTTTTTAAGTTATAAAAATATTTGTTCATATATGAAGTTATTACCTCATAGAAACTAAGTCTACTCCAAATGTTTTTCATTGTTTTTCATCAATTTTAGTTCTTATGATTAGAGTTAGATAATGAAACTATTAAGAATTCAAATGAGTTAAAAAAATTACATGAATAAAATAATTGAATAACATTTAAAAAAAAATCTACGAACACTCTCAGCTTTAAGCTTTAACTCGGGAGCAATTTCATGATCTATTGTATGATTGAATCATGACTCTTTGATGATAAATATCCTCAATATCTCCCATCTCTATGTTAATGTTCTTAAATTCCATTTTGCACTTTTATACATCACACTTTTTAGTGACTTATATCATCCATTTTAGCTGATATTTTTTATATAGGAAAAATGGTAGTTTAGATTTGAACTAATTTGGAAAAACTAAGAAACATTGTTTTAATAGAAACGTCATTTTTAAGCAATTTTTCTGTGAAAAAACATTTAGTCAAAATAATTTGCTGAATTTCTAAAAAATATTTTGTAGAAGTTTTTATGTTTTTTTCTTAAAAATATAATATGAAATAAATATTTGTAAGATTTTCTTGTAAACTAGTCTTAGACCCGTATTTATGTGCATTTTTTATGCACATATCGTTGTTTTTTTTTTTAATTTGTGTTAAGAAAATTAATTAGTTATTATTATATTTAAAAAATAATTTATTTATATAATAATATTAAGTGCTATAATTATATATAGTTATAAATATAATATTTAGATACATAGTAAAATAATATAAAAAAGTTAAATAATTAATTATGGGTATATTTTTATAATTAATTAAATAAAAATAAGTAGTATGATTTTAATATTGATTTCTTTAAATTAATGTAATAACATAGAAAGTATAACTAATAATATCAAAAGATTATATTAGTAGTACTACTATTAATAATAATAAAAAATAATATACATCCTAATAATAATAATAATACAAATAATAATAATAAAATTAAAAAATAATATTTAGATATAGATTTGTCTGTTTTAAATTATAAAATTGGGTTAGAGATGTTTATTAAAATCATATTGTTATATGATTAAAATTTATCATTAAACTTTTGAATTATATATTATACTAAGATGAGATGTATGTATATGTACATATCTCAAATAAATTAAATTCATCATTATCTAACAAATTATCATGTTTTAAAGATTTTTCAAGGTTTAATCATTTTTCTTTAAAAAATGTATAATCTAGTGACTTTAATTTTCTAACACTAAATAAAAAAATATCCTCATATATTTTAAATTGTTCAAATATACTTTGAAGTGTGATAATTGTTTTATCTACAATATATTATAAGTAATCAATTTTAAATGATTCTTGAAGAGATTTTACAATTTTATTCTCTACGATTTTATCAAATTGTTTCTTTATTAGTCTAATATGTTTTTCACAACTGAAGTTCTTCTCAACTTTATAGTAAGCCGTTTTTATTCCTAAATTTAAATTATCTTTCTACAAAAACTTAATTTTGAATTATGCTCCAATTAATCTATTATTTTCAAAGACTAACCCCTAATCTAAGTAATAGTTTTGTAGAAAAATTTCAATTCCTCATCAAGATATATACAAAAAAAAAAAATTCTCAAAACTTGTAAATCGAAAAGTATTGAAAATAAAAATTGAGCAGAATAAATTTCTAATTCTAATACAAATTCAAAACAGAATAAAAACAACAACACTAAAAAAAACATACTAACCAGAAATCATGATGATGAAGACATTGGTACACACTAACAATATGAGATTCAAGAAATGTAATGTGTCAAAACTAGAAAAGAATGACTCTTAGAAAAGAAGCAAGTAAGGAGAGATAAGAGAAGTCACAAAAGAAATAAAAAAGGGAATAGAATACATATTGATTATAAGAGAATAAAGATAAATAATCCTTCTTTTTTTCGTAAACAAAATTATAATTTACTAAATAAAGATTTTAATTCTTTAATAATCATTTTTAATACTAATAAAAGTTAATCGACACTAATAATAATTTAATTAAATTTTACTCTCAAACATCAACTTATAATTATTTTAATAGAGCTTTATTAGTAATAAAATATTTTTTGAGAATTTATTTTTTTAAAACATAATTTTATAATTAATTTAATAAATTTTTATTAGTAAAAAAAATTGATGCATTTTTTTCTTAAACATAATTTTATAATTAATTTAATAAAAAAATATTAGTAATAAATATATTATTTTTTGAAGCTGGACACCTAAAGCATATTGTGCAGCCCATACAGGATAAATACAACAAAAAAGTTGAAATTGATGTTAAGAAACAATATTATTTAACCTTGGTATTGTATACGTATGGGTTAGTGTGTTTTTTAAACTTATATTAAGAAAATTTACTATATTTAAATAAATAATTTATTTATATTTAACTGTTGTAATTATGTATAATTAAAAATATATATTTAAATAAAGAGTATAGTACGAAAAAAAGTTGAGTATTGAATTACAAGTATTTTTTTATAACAAATTAATTAAAAAATAATATTATTATTTTAATATTGATTTTTTTTATGTTAAAGTAATGGATTATATACAAAGTACAACGTAATGAATAATACTAATAATACTACTGCTAATAATAATATAATCAATATCAATACTAATAATAGCAATAATAACAATAATAATAGGTGAAATATGTTTTTGTCCATTAACTTTTAGTGAAAATTAAAATTAGTAAAATTTTGAAACTTTGGACCAATTTAGTCTTCCATATTTATAAATGCGTGAATTTAATCTTTTTAACCAAATGTTATTAAGTTTAGTTGACGTTTCACATGCGTTTCTCAACTAACATCACAACAAATTTGTAGATTTGCGAGAGAATAATCTATAGCTAATCCCTCGCAAAACAATTTAGCAAAGGATTAGTGAGAAAACGGTGAGAACACTGAATCGTAGCTAAATTATAAGTAGCTAATTAGCAAGGAAATTACTCTGTAGTTAATCCTTAGCAAAATGTTGTAGCAAATTCCTAACTAATCTCTAGCTAATCCCTAACAAAGTGGTTGTAACAAATCTCTCGCTTATCTTTAGCAAAGTGATTATAACAAATCTCTCGTTAATCCCTAACAAAGTGATTGTAGCAAATCTCTCGCTGATCTGTAGCAAATTGATCCCTAGTTAATCCCTCGCCAATTATAATATTTTATCTATAACTAAATCCTAGCTAATCCCTCACCAATTTTAATGCTTATAAAATGCATTTAGTTATCAATATTATGTAAAATTATAATAAAATTGTAATAAATCTTATCAAACAAATTGTATGAAACATGTCAAATTTTACCACTTGTGTTGTGATAGTTTCAATAATGCACAACTTGACATCGAAAAGAAACCCAAATTTATAAGAAAGAAATAAGAGAAAAGTTTATTCTCGCCACAAGTTCTATGTTAAACTGTACATTGCAATTCAGTGTAAGAACACATAGAAGGAACAATAATGAAAAAACAACAAAATTGAGCTAACCAGAGCTACACAAGTTCTTATTTTTATTGTTTTTTCGTAGTTTTTCATAATAAATTATGGTGGCTACTCCAAACTCAATTTTCAAACTCTTTTTATTTTTCAATTCGTTGTCTCATCACGTTTTAATTGCAACTGATAATTTTCATTGGTAGAAATTTTAATTGTTAGAAGTTTTCATTATTAGGAGTTTATATAATTAGGAGTTTTAATTGTATAGGACTTTTCATTGTGTAGGACTTTTCATTATATAATATTATTAGTTCAATAGTTTATAATCTATCATTTTGTATTAGGTATTGTGTATATTATTCAGAAGTTTTGTTTGGATGCGGATGCATAATAAAGATCTTTGAACTAACGGTATATAATACAGTTATCGAAAATAATTTTTTGATAATTTGATTATTTGACGATAAATTTTATCAGGGATTTTATAAATTCGTCAATAAATTTTACAAACAATAAAGTTATCAATAGATTTTATGTTACTAATATTCCATAAAATAATACGAGCCAGTGACAGATTTGATTTATTATCGGCCAATATTGGTCGTCGATAATACCATTTTTTTTAATGTAATAGGGAGTTAATGATATATAGTGAAAGAAGTTTGAAACTTTGTTTCTAAATATATAAATGAATTGTTAGAAATAGTATAAACAATTGTAAATTAATAAAGGGAGTAATTTAATCTAAATTTGTATAGTGCATATTTCCGAATGAAAAGAATAAAATTTTATATAGTGATTGAATGAAATAATTTTGATTAAATCATATTTTATATCTCGGGTTTGTCTTGACAAGTGAAGTAATGTCACCTTAATTGAAGCTAGTTTTAAGCACGTGGCGGTTGTGGATCTTATGGTAATGTATTTTCCCTTCGTCTATATCATGAAATTAATTTCAGTACTTGTTGACCAATCATACGTAGTAAAAAGATCTTATATTAAACTATTTATTTTGATTCCCCATGATGATTCGTAACTTCAATCAATCATTTATTTTTCTTGTACAATTTTAGAGCACGTATTAAGAACATCGTGCGCATGATTTTTTATTTTATTTTGAAATTAATGTGTACGAATCTACGAAATCTGCATATTAATTTAAAAAAATTTCAGCATGAGCCTTTGTGGTACCTTCGTCAACAATTTTAAGCAATAGTTTATTATACAAAACAGTGATATTGTATCAGCAATTTCACACCATGTGCTCTTGCACGAAACTTCGTTAATAAACTTTGTTTTTCGTAAGTCAACTTTCATAAGCAACTGCATGAGACTTAACTAAGTAATTTATATTAAATATTTCATCTTTTAAATTTTCTCATGCATAACTCCTTTTAAGTAACATGGCTTATAAAAGTAATGTCACGTTATTTGATGAGATCTATTAAACGTTGTCTGCAATGCAGCATTTTATATACATATGCTAGATTAGGGTTCAACTAAAAAAATATATAGAGATGCAGGACAAACTTATAAATCTCTTATAAATTATAATGGGAATTCAAAATCATGAAAAAGAAAACATACAGATCCCATCCAAATTAAAGGAAGTCAACATTGCAATTAAACCCAGTTATATCAAAATATATTTAGTTCGAATTTGAAGTTTATCATTATCTTAAACTTTGAAACACTTTGGTTCTCAAAATTTTAAATACATTTCATACATAAAAAAAAAATTAATACAGTTTACTATATGTATTTATTATTTTTAAAGTTTAGTTTACTTAGGATGACTACATGTATTTATTATTTTTAAAGTTTAGAGACTAAGATGTATCAAAATTTGAAACATAAATAAATTTTAATTTTGTATTAAAGTTTAGGAGCTAAAATCATATTTAATATTACATATAAATAATGAAAACACTTGATACACATGTGTGCTATTTTTTTCCTATAATAAAAAATGTAATTAAAATATTAATTATTTCAATAAGTATCAAATAGAAATTACTATTAAATTTACATTAACATTATAAAAGGTATATACATACAGTCATTATATTTTATTAATTTTATAACTATTAATTTATTTTTTTTTATAAATTGGTATATAATGACAAACAATTTTTTGTTACTAAATATGTTAACGAAAGATTTTCTTGTAATTTGAAACTACATCATTAGGCTTTTTGAAAAGTTTCATAAATGGGTAACTGCATGTCTGATGCCATATGAATTGATAATAAGTAAATAATTGCAATTGCAAACAATGTTGTCCAATATGTTAGAACTAAAATATCATGCCTTTAGAAAGTAGATTAATAAAACAAAATCAATCTATCGTATTATAGTCTGAAGTAATAGATTGACATCATGACCAAATCATTTTTCATTAACAAATTTGAATTCTGGAAACAAAAAAATAGAGTATATATTAAAAATAAAACTCAAAAGACGACCGGTAGAAAGTTGAGACTTTTCTATACTTTAATATCATAATTTTTATTTTCTGTATGTTCTCTTTCGTAGTTAAAATTAGTGGTAATCGTAATTTTATATATGAGGGAGTTCATAAGGTAGAAAGGAATTGATTTATTTTGTAAAATTTACATCTTCTTTTATGTATTGACCAGAGAGACTTTTATGATCTCTCTTGTTGTAATACTTTTACCTATTTTCTTTCAGTAACGACAGGAAAGAAAAAAAAAAGAAAGAAAAAACTCTCTCTTGTCAGATTTTCTGATTTTATAACTCTTTTTTACTGATTTATATATATTCGTCTAACACCTTTTCACATGGTATGCAATCTCATCTCATGCAAACAATACTAACACGACTTCAAAAGGTAGTCATAAAGAATAAATATTTTTAGAATGAAAATATTTTATTATATTCCAACGCTCCATTTCACACCTACATCACGTTAGAATTTTAGAATTCCAATACATATAAGTAAATATATAACAACCAAAAGAATGATTATAAAAGTAAAATTCAACGCATTTGGAGGGTGCTACCAGGCTGTAACGTAACATAACACATGTTGTATTTCGTATATATTAATTAACAACAGATTTCCTTTGAGTGAGTTCTCACAACTTCATTTTCATTGTCATCTCAATGCTTTGAAGTGATTGGAGGAAGCTACCATTCTTTCTCTGTGTTCTTCATCACACTTTCTGCTTGCTTTTGTTGTCTTCATCACATTGTTGTCAGGTAAACATTTTAAGTTATCTTGTTTATCCTTTGTTGGGTTATGTTTTTATATATATATATATGAGTTATATTCATAGTCATCGAGAAATTGTGATTTTATATGGTTAAATGACTTTAGTCTTACACTTATAAGGTATTTGATACCAATTTTATACCAAAACCTTAAGACAATAATGTTATGCGTCTTTATTTTTATATAATGTTTAACTTTATCTTCTCTAGTCAATGTGAGACTTTGACTCTTTTTAACTCATACTTAAATTATTTCAAACATCGAGTTATTTGAAGTTTAGGTTTGTTTCTCCCACGGAATAAACTTTTTGGTTTTAGATCCCCATTTAAAATTAAAAAGGTTGAGTATTCTTAGAAAAAAAAAATCATTAGATAATGTATAATGAATTGTTAGAAATTGCAGGGGTTGGAAATTTTACCTTTGTTTCTAGACGTATATATATATATATATATATATATA
>Ga0214543_1003212_pt1 | contig 31917 bp, 21 predicted proteins | sample CNSS2metaG_FD_160094 | JGI IMG/M metagenome (GOLD analysis project Ga0214543, IMG submission 160094) | Root nodule microbial communities from cowpea collected in UCLA plant growth center, Los Angeles, California, USA - CNSS2 | ecosystem: Host-associated > Plants > Roots > Nodule | place: USA... | reverse complement strand
CATGAAAAAAATGTATAGTTTTTTTTATTTATATTTTGTTGAATAGCATGACAGAAAATTTGTAATATTAGTCATGCTTTCTTAGACTAATGGATACTTTCTTGGAAATAATTCTTCATATATTGGTTGTGAGCATGATCAAAACATTGGTTCTTGATTTTACTATGATTCTCATCTCATGAGTTACTTAAAAATTTATTTAAATATTTGAATAATAAAAAAAAATTTTAGGTGGGTTGGTGAGCCAACCCACTTAACCCACCAACCCGTGGTGGGTTGAGCTAGGTTACAAAATTTCTGGCTCACCAGAAAGTGAGCCGGGTTGGGTTCACTCATTTTGAACCCGGCTCGTGGTGAGCCAACCCGTGTGAGCCGGGTTGGCTCACTTTGACATGTCTAGTTTTGATGGCTTTGGTGCTTCAATCAGATTATTGGTTGTATGAAATTATATGGTGTGTATATGCTTGGTTGAAACAGGTGTGGCAGGTGCGAACAAGCGAGAAACCTGCTAATCTCGCCCAAGTGGGTGACCCTCGCCTAAACGAGAATAGTAGGAACTCACCCCTGGTTCTAGCGCGAGTTGTCGCCTAGGCGACTGACTATGTTTTTGAGTGAGAAGTGGTCTCGCTTAGACGAGACGCATTCGCCTAAGCGAGAAATCCTACAACACACACTGTCGAGCTCTCGCCTAGACGAGAAAGGCTCGCTTGAGCGAAAGCACCTCTTTTTCCTGAGCGAGAACCTTTAGCTTGGGCGAAGGCTCGCGTAAGAGGTGTTGTGTTGGCGAATGTTATTCCATGATTGTTTTAAATGCCTTTTCTGCTCTCAGTATAGGGCAAGGCTTGTTATGTATGCTTGAATGGGATTGAATTGCATGTGTTGTTATGTAATGAGCCATGACTTGGTTGGGTTGAACATTGGTATGTGTTTATAAAGGATGAGGTTAAGGAAATATTGTTTTGAAGAGTATGAAATGGAAGAAAAATGTGACTCGTATGGTTGGTTATGAATGTTCACATGAAATTGGTATGCATGATAATTTTATGCTTGGTGGGTGAGACATGATTTTTGGTATGGTCAGGTCGTAATTCCACAAAGGTTTCATGGTGGTGCCTCATTGGTCAGGACGTAATTCCACAATGGTTGCATGGTGGTGCCTCATGGTCAGGACGTAATTTCATGAATTTCTAGGTGAGATCTCATGGTGGTGCCTCATTGGTCAGGACGTAATTCCACGATGGTTGTGTGGTGGTGCCTCATGGTCAGGACGTAATTCCATGACCCCTGTTAGTGGGAGCTCATGCTGGTTCCTCATGCTTAGGACGTAATTCCACAAAGTTCGTGGTGGTGCCTCATTATATAATTTAGTAAGGATTCAAGTAAGGATTGCATCCTGACACTCTAAAGAGTTAGTTGGTCTCACGTAGAGTGTACCGACTCAAGTGGTGAGAGTAGTAGGAGGCCCTAGTCTTTGGCAGGATAATGGTAGGGTGAAACCCATTGCCAATTGGCTCTGCAGAGTAGTAGAGGCCACCACAAGTGCAAGCATTTGGTTAGGGATGTCAACGGGGCGGGTAGGGTACGGGTAGTAGCTCCCCCGTACCCTACCCGCTGAATAAATATTCGCCCCGTATCGTACCCATATCCGTCGGGTATTCGTTATGCGGGTAACCGTCTATTTTTTTCATATCCGCGGGTATCCACGGGTACCCGCGGATATTTACAAAAATATTTAAAAAAATAAATATTTAACCATAATTAGTGCTTGGATCAAGAAGTCTCTTTTCTCCGATTGATTCTTGAAAAACAAACAAATAAAAAATCACGATCAATTTATATTGTAGTTTATTTTTGAATAAAATATTAAAGAAATTACTAATTTCATCAATGTACACCTCTTGCAACATTTTATAAAGTTTCATGTTGTCCAATTTTAATCTAGAAGAGCCTAAAAACATAAGAAGTTCATTACAAATTTCTAACAATCACTTAATTAAAATATCTAAGTAAAAATGTTAATTTCATTACCTTCCATGTTGGTCCATAACCAGTCTTGGAGACACATCAATGCCTCCACAGTATCTGAAAGTAATTTACTCGGTTGTGGGATAAGAATTTGACCACCATTATTGAATGAAGACTCATAATGTTTTTTACTAATATATATATAAGGGTATTTTTCTAAATTAAAGTTTAGCGGGTACGGGTATCCACGGGTACGGATACTGTGATACCCATACTCGCCCCGTTAACATGCGGGTATCAAAAATATCCGTACCCGCGGGTACGGGTATCCATTTTTAATATCCGTTTCTTACCCGTTGTGGGTTTTATCCACGGATACCCGTGGGTACGGATTTTTTTGACATCCCTACATTTGGTGAATCCGACTAATTATATGTATCCGGATAATCGTGTCTTGAGTCTTAGTGTATTGCTTGTCGGTCATTATATGCTTGGTGGATTTATGTACGCTTAACTTTTAAATTATATCGTTCAATTGCATGCTAAAAGTATTTATACTCTAGCTTACCCTTTCTGCTTGCTTGTGTGTTTTGTGTGTGGTTTTCTCCTTTTGCGATGATCATCAATTTATTGATGTGAGCAGATGTGGGGACCCCTAGTGTTCATCAGGGTGATGGAATTTCCGTTGTGTAGCCCGACTTGTGGTTGGATCTCATTCGTTCAAGTACCGCTTGTAGGCATTGATGCCTAGGTGTTTGGTCAATTGTTAGACTTTTACTTTCTATTTTATTATTGGCATCGCGGTGTGTCTTAGTTTTCTTTCCAGTATGTTCGGATGATTGTAAGATCCTTATACCTTAAGTCTCGTGTCCTTTTAATATTTAATTTATGTAATATTTTATTTAAATAGATTTATCTATTAAAATGGGACATTACACCCCACAAAATTAATTCATTACTTATTATTATTATTATTATTATTATTATTTATCTATATTATTTATATTATTATATTTTAAACATGATTTTCATGGTGTGAATACATGAATGGATTCTGAGAAGAATAGTATAAGCCCTTTCATTTCTCTTGTACTGTTCTCATTGTTTCCACATCATTAAGTCAATGTCAACTCATGCAAATTAATAAAAGAAAAAACTACTTCATTTCTTTCATTCACAAAACTTACATTGCTAAATGATTTGTTCCAATACCAAAACTATTAGAATTGCAAAAAGGCTGGGTAATTGTTTAAATTGATTAAATAGTATAAAATGTATATTAATATAAAAATACATAATATATATATATATATAAAAGTAAATTTTTTCCTATTGTTTTTTTAAATTTAACTATTTTTTAATTTAATATTTTTTAAATTTAATAATTTTTTAATTAAAATTCTACTTATAAAAATAATTATATTAATATTTATTATTTTAAAGTAACAAGGATTTTAATATAGATTATTAAATTTATTTTATTAATATATTGAATTTTATTATTTTATATTTTAAGCTCATAAATATTTTTTAAAATTAAATAGTTATTTATAATTTATGTGATATTTTTTATTTTTTTAATTACATGAAAAAAATATATGTAGACACATATTTTTTATTGGTATAAATGAAAAAAAATGAAAAATAATAAATTTAAATATTTTATATATTAAATTATTATATAAAATTATGTTTCGTTTCTAAATTAAATTATAAAATATTTTATCTTTATATTTTATAAAAGTACAATTGTCAACGCACGATACATATCATTTAATGAAAAAAAAAGTATTTTATGTAACTTTCACAAAATTTGAAGAATAAATATTTTATACTTTGATTTAAAATATTAGCTTTTTAAAGACATAGAAAATGACATTTTAAAAATTGATAGAATGTTTAAAATAATGATACTCGATTATTTTAATATTAAAATGTTAAAATATAAATAGAAGTTTCATAAACGGGTTTCATTATTATAAATACACAATCTTTCTAAAACCCCTTTTCCTATAATTCTCTACCATTTATGATTGTGTGATCATCTTTGTGAAAATTGGAGATCACCTTTGTGATCCTCATACCAAGATCTTTAAGAGCAACCGATCAATTTCTTAAATTCCCTTACCAAGAGGGTCATGGAATTACATCCTAACCATGAGGCACCACCACTAAACCTTCGTGGAATTACGTCCTGGTCGTGAGGCACCACCATGAAACCTTCGTGGAATTACACCCTGGCCGTGAGGCACCACCACGAAACCTTCGTGGAATTACGTATTGGTTGTGAGGCACCACCACGACACCTTCGTGGAATTACGTACTGGTCGTGAGGCACCACCACGACACCTTCGTGGAATTACGTCCTGGTCGTGAGGCACCACTACGAAACCTTCGTGGAAGTACGTCCTTACATGAGGCACCACCATGAACTCTCACCACGGGGTTCATGGAATTACATCCATTAGATGAGGCACCACCATGAACTCTCACTAGGAGGGTCACGAAATTACGTCCTACCCATACCTTATCCATATTTCACCAATAATCATAAAGTTCCCATGCATACTAATTTCATGCCAATATTCAACCACCCAACAAACCATGATTCATACATTTTCTCATGCCAAGCTCATAAATTCTGATCCATAAAATCAGTTACTTCATGCATATTCACATATATCATACTTTAAATAAAGTCACAATGCGAACAAGGCAATAGCCTCGGTTAGAGCAAAGCCCAGGATTGCATATCCGAATAACTGTTTTGCCAATGATACCAGGTATCAGAGCGAGGTTGTGGAGCCATGGCATCCTCCAAGGTTACTGGCCCAAGGCCGTCTGACGATCAACCAAAGAAAGAGGTCCAAGTCAGTGGAAATTGGAGACAAGCGTGTAGTCGGCAGTCTTCCTATTCAATGAGAATTTCTCTCTCTTCCGTGAGAATAAGGAAATGGCTCGTAGCCACAGACCACCAGAGGGTAAATAAAGATCCACTTTCCACGAGAATCATGGACTATTGAGAATAGAGGTTTCTCACCATCCCATGGGTCTTCCTACCAGTGAAAAAACGAGTTTTTGCTTAGTGACATCGAGGTCCTGGTTCTATTCAAAAGCAGCAAGAAAGCGTAGCGAGGAGCGATAACGAACGAAGTCGTATAAAGGCAAACAGCCCGTATAGCTCGCAATAGCGAGCCTACATCCATGCCCTTCATTGCAAGATGAATCAGAGAGTAGTAGTATATGCAAGAAGAGAAAGACGTCCCAGATACAACCACCCATTTCACTCAAAGATAGGCTCAGTGGTGTAATGTTAAAAGGTCGTGCGACATGAAGACATTGATAGCAATATGGGGGGAGTCCCCATCAGGTAACAACGGTTCTGCCTGACCCTACTTAAGCATGCATATTCTGTCATCGAAGACTTGGCAAATCATACAAATGATCATCAACCAAGAACAGAGAAAAAGAACACAAATTCATGAACTAGTCTCGCTCAAGCTATAGACCCTCGCTCAGGCAAAAGAGATTTTTCGCTCAAGCCACACGCCCTCGCTTAGGAGAGACTACCACAGAGAGCCATGCACGATTCGCGAGTTCTCGCTTGGGCGAGCCCTCCTCGCCTAAGCGAGACCACCCCTCGCCCAAAGAGGAAGTCCCTTGCCTGAGCTACAACCAAGCGAAACACAGCCAGGCTCTCACGAATTCTCGCTTAGGCGACCCCTCACGCCTGAGCGAGAGCTCGAGCAAGAACTTGGGCCAGCTTTTGCTATTCTCGCCTAGGCGAGACCAGCTCGCTTGGGCGAGAATATCAGTTTTCGCCATTATCTCACGCATACAAGCCAGATTCCATCGCAGGAGAATGCACCATACATTCCTACACCATCAACGACACCATACAAGCATTTAAGCACAGAAAACAGACCAACCTCAGGGAAAATAGCATAAAAACATGAAACCTTAACTTCCCTTACTTGGAAAATGTTAGCAGAATATCTTAACACCTAAGCAAATGAGTATGACAGCTCTCAGAGCATATTTGCGAGTTGGGAACACTAGCACAAATGAAATATGGGTTAATACAGTGAACCCTAACTGTAACCACGAAAAAAAACCAAACTAGAGAGGAAGAGTATGAGTTGGGAACCAACTTACGTGGAAGAGAACGAGGTTGGCTTGTTTTATATGGAGCATCGGCAAACCCTAACAAAGCTTCTGTTGAGGGAACAAGGAAAGAGTAAGGGCACTGATCTTTCAAAGTGGGTAGAAAATGAGAGGCTTAGGCTGGTTTAGGGATTTTGGACACCCCATGGGCCAGCCTTAGGCTCAACTGACTAAGATAGGCTCTTAAACTCTAGGGCAGAATTAAAGTGGGCTTTACATTCTCCCCAACACCAAAAATTTTCAACCTTGAAAATGAAGACTTACCAGGAAAATAGATGTGGATGTGACTTCCTCATATCCATCTTTAGTGTGTTTTCATCTATTGGACTTTATTGGGCAATTATTCCGAATTTGGGTTAATTTCACATTATTTGGCTTAATTTTCATTTTTAATTATTTTTAGGTATTTGGGTGAAGCAATTTTGGAGCTTGCACATTAATATTCAGTTGAAGAGAGTTGCCACATCATTTTCACATCATTGCCACGTCTGCGCCATGTCAGTCAGCCCATCGACGTCATTGGGCCAGCATTTTCAGCCCATAGTGGCATTTTTGTAATTCTAAGTGGCAGAATGGCATTTTTGTAATTATGTGAATGTGTGGTGATGTGACCACGTATAGGAGGGGCTGATTTTCGTTTTGCCATCTACCACCATTTCTACACCCTCCATTTTTAGGTTTTTAAAGCTTTCAAGGTGACCCATGGAGGCACATGCTTATTTTTCGCATTTTCCACTCATTTTTCACGTTTTATGAGTCATGGACAACACCCATTGTTTGTATTCACGGTTTCTGCACCTTGGGTAACATTGATATTCAAGCCTTTTCGTTTTTGTTGAATGTTTCAGTTCTTTCCCCTGTTTCTCCTTGCTCATTTTCGTTTGCTGCACCATTTTAAGTTTTTTGCACCAATTTGAACTCATTTTAATGGTTGAATCTCAATTTTTGTTGAACACTAACTCGAATTCTGTGGGCAACTAATTTTCGAATGCATTGATTCCTTGCAAATAATGAAATGAAACCTTGAGATTAATGTGTTGTTCGGTGGGTTTTGTTGTTTCTTCGTTGTGGATTTACGTTTGCATTTTAATTGATGAACCCAATCTGGTTTTGCTTAACTTTCAGAGTGGGAAACTCGGTTTTAGTTAATTTTCATGCTTAATGAACTTTGACAAATTCATGAACTCTTGCATTGCTTAATTGCATGTTGAATTCGTGGTTAACCTCTGCTTAGTTGTTTAACAACGAGTTTCATGAGGAATAACGAAACCAATTCAGTTTGCAATCTGTGATGGGTGAAATTTCATTTGAAGCAAGGAATCACTACTATTTTGTGGTTGTTCAATCAAAATTGCAATTACATTTTATTGTTGTGTTGAATTTCTGAATCTGCCAACCCCCCAGTGTTATATTGTTGTGTTCATCTGGAAAATTGAAGCTTTGGACGAAAATATTGGTCGTTGGGAGACGACTTGGTTCAACTTTCGCGAAATATGCATTTAACTATTTTAATTTGGTGGGGTACGACCTCTATCAAATTTGGCAAAATCTCAATATACCATCACCACCCAAGGCAAAATCCTTCGCTTCATCTATTCCCAGCAATTCTCTCACCCTTATCAAACTGGCGTCCACCAACTACTTATCTTTAACCAAATTCAAAAAGTCACTAGATATAGTCATAGTACTACACCTAATGAACTATGATTCCAACTCAACCTGCAACTTCATGTCTCTGAATTTCTCTAGTAGCTCTACCTCTTGGATCATAAAATGTGCAATATGTACAGTCTTCTTACTTAAGGCATTTGCCACCACATTTGCCTTCTCCGAATGGTACAAAAGTTCAAAATCATAATCCTTCAAGAATTCCATCCACCTTCTTTGTCTCATGTTCAGCTCTTTCTGATCAAACAAATACTTGAGGCTCTTGTGATCACTGAATACACGAAATTGGGCACCATATAGGTAGTGCCTCCATATCTTCAAGGCGAACACTATAGCTGCCAACTCCAGGTCATGAGTGGGGTAGTTACTCTCATGCACCTTAAGTTGCTTTGAAGCATACGCCACCACCTTTTTCTCTTGCATCAACACACAGCCAAGCCCTAAATGAGAGGAATCGTAGAAACCCTCAAAGGGTTTACCAACATCAAGGATGATTAACACGGGAGCACTCGTCAACCTCTACTTAAGCTCTTGAAAACTTTCCTCGCACTTATCTGTCCAAGCAAAAGGTTGGTCTTTCCTGGTAAGCTGTGTCAGAGGCGCCACTATCTTGGAGAATCCTTCTATGAATCTCCTATAGTAGTCAGCTAAACCCACAAAGCTTCTTATCTTTGTTGCTGACTTGGAACTCTCCCAGTTAATCACTACCTCGACTTTTGCTGGATCCACCGTTATGCCTTATAAAGAGATCACATATCCTAAGAACTGCACTTCTTCCATTCATAATTCACACTTGGACATTTTGACATACAGCTACTTCTCCCTCAGGATACCAAGCACTAATCTTAGGTGCTCGACATGCTCCTCCTAAGTCCTAGAGTAGATGAGTATGTCGTCTATGAAGACTACGACAAACTTATCCAAGAATGGCCTGAAGATCATATTCATGTAGTCCATAAACACAGTTAGAGCATTGGTCACACCAAAAGGTATAACCACGTACTCGTAGTGTCCATATCGGGATCTAAAGGCTAACTTTTGTACGTCATCCGCCTTCACCAAGATCTGGTGGTACCCCGACCATAAATCAATCTCCGAGAACACTAGCGCCTCATGCAACTGATCCATCAGATCATCTATCCTTGGAACGGGGTACTTATTCTTTATGGTCATCTTGTTCAGCTACCTGTAGTCCACACACAGACGTGAACTCCCATCCTTTTTCTTCACCAACAACATTGGTGCTCCCCAAGGCGAAGTATTAGGCCGTATGAAATGTTTCCCCAAAAGCTCCTCAATTTGATTCTTGAGTTCCACCAACTCCATCGGGGCCATACGATACGGAGTCATCAACACTGGACCAGTTCCCCATACCAGATCAATAGAGAACTTAACCTCTCTACTGGAAGGCAACCCTGGTACTTCCTTCGGAAACACATCTTCAAACTCATGCACTACCGGTATAACATACATATTTTCCTCCTTTTCCACCTCTACATGTGTGAAGATAATGAAGCACTACGCGCCGCCTTGGATCTCCATCATAATCCCTTAAGGGGATAACAACTCAAGCTCCTGAGTTGGGGAATAACAACTTTTTATCTCGTCAATCTATAAGAATGTGATTGACAGAGTGTCAATACATCCCCAAGATCACCTCCAACTCTTGTAAAGGTAGACATATTAGATTTACTTTGTATACTCGCCCCTCTACCTCCACTGGACACCTAGCACACAAGGACGACGGACCAAACCTGACGTCGAAGTAGATACCACAAGATCACATTGCAGCTCACAAACCGGTAGACCCAACCTTTTCACACAATTTTTTGACACAAAGGAGTGTGTCGCTCTAGAATCATACTGTACACAACAATTCATTCCAGTTATCACACAATGACCCATAACAAGGTTACCTGAGCCTGCTGTCTCCGCCCCAATCATGGCATACACCTTGCCCGCTACCTGAGGCCTGTTGCATCCTCTCCTCTGCTGGTTCTGAACTGGATTCTGAACCGGGGGACGCGTCACTACCCTCGCAAGCGTGGGGCAATCCCTGCAGAAGTGGCCTTCCTTGCCACAATTGTTGCATCTCTTGAAGCTTACAAGTTGAGGGCAGACACTCCTCAAGTGCAGTCCTCCACCCTGGTAGCACTAAATCTTACTCGGCTAGGAAGAAAACCCTCTAGACCCTTGAGACTGGGGGTGAGGCCTAGCATAAGGTTTCCTTCTCTCTTCATGCCTATGCCTGGACCTAGATGATCCTCTTACTCTCTATTGTTGTGGGTTTTGAGTTTCCACCTTTACCTTCATCTTCTCCATGACCCTAACCTTCTCAACTAAGGCTGCAAAATCCTTGATGGAGAGTGGTGCCACCATCAAACAGATGTCTCCTTTGAGACCATTCTCAAATTTCCTGCATCGTCACTCTTCATCTAGTGGCATGGTGTAGAAACGGCTGACGTGCTTGAACTTCTCTGCATACTCAGCCATTGACTTGTTCCCCTGAGTCAACTGGAGGAACTCTACTTCCTTAGCATATTTGACGTTGTCGGGGAAGTAGTCGGAGAGAAACTTTCTCCTAAAGACATCCCAAGTAATTAGCTATTGCCTCTCATGCATGATGGACTTCATGTTGATCCACCGATGTTCTGCCTCTCTAGTGAGCATGTACATCGCGAAGGCCAGTCTGCTCTCTTCTGGGCACATCTTGGCATCAAAGATCTAGCCATTGATCTGCAACATCTGGATTGGTCTTGCCCTTAAACTTGATTGGGTGGTGCTTCAAAAAGTCTTCCAAACTCCATTCCCGGTGAGGAGGTCGTGATTCAGGACTGTGGACAGGGGCAGCAGTCCTATTTTTCTCCAGCTAGCGGAGGGCCTCTATGTGTTGCCCATGGGCATCCTTAGCAACCACCCTTGCAGCCTCCATGTGATGCATCACCAATTGCTACTGCTCCAAAGATGTTGCCTGGCGTTGCATCGACGCCTCACGTTGTTGCATCATATTGGTACTTTGTTGGGTTATGGCTGCCATCATAGCCTCTATCCCCCTCGCGATATCTGGTGCGTCGCCCTGAGAAGATTAAGGATTCCTACGCGAAGGTGCCATATCACTAGGCACATAGGAAAACCATCAGTTAGACTTGATTAGATGAGAAACTTAGCTAGCAACATAAAAGACACAACGAAAGCTAAGCAGGCACACTAGTCCACAGACTCTAAGAAACGACCGCTCTGATACCATAAATGTAATATCCCATTAAATAGATAATTCTCATTAAATAAAACGTCGCATACTTAAAATATCCCAAGAGTACGGAGTTTGGGGTATGAAAGTTTACAGTTATCCAATCATACCCACATTGGAAACATAGGCACTACATTGCCTATAACTAAAATAAGAGTTCAATAGTGGCTCAAAAAACTCACCCATAAACAAGAAGATTACAAAAATAAATAAAGCTTCTTCAAACGTAGGCTCAATAGTGAGCCAAAACCCATCCATGATCATCAAGTTGCAGCATCCCCATTGTCACTATGATTTCCAGAGGTTCCCACATCTGCTCCCAATGATAAATTGATGATCATCGCAAAAGGAGAAAAACCACACACAACACACAAGCAAACAGAAGGGTAAGCTAGAGTAGAAAGATTCATTTATCATACAACTAAACATACAATTCAAAGTCAAGGTTACATATCAGACATCCAATCATGTGATAGCAAACAAAGTTAAGACTTTAAAACTTGGCTATCCGGATACATATAATGAGGCACCACCACGAAACCTTACCAAGAGGGTCATGGAATTATGTCCTAACCATGAGACACCACCATGAAACCTTCGTGGAATTACGTCCTGACCGTGAGGCACCACCACGACACCTTCGTGGAATTATGTCCTGGCCATGAGGCACCACCACAACACCTTCGTAGAATTACGTCTTGTTCGTGAGGCACTACCACGAAACATTCGTTAAATTGCGTCCTTACATGAGGCACCACCATACTTTAAATAAAGTCACTCAATCATACAAATGATCATCAACCAAGAAAAGAGGAAAAGAACACAAATTCATGAACTAGTCTCGCTCAAGCTAGAGACCCTCGCTCAGGCAAAAGAGATTTTTCGCTCAAGCCACACGCCCTCGCTTAGGCGAGACTACCACAGAGAGCCATGCATGATTCGCGAGTTCTCGCTTGGGCGAGCCCTCCTCGCCTAAGCGAGACCACCCCTCGCCCAAAGAGGAAGTCCCTTGCCTGAGCTATAACCAAGCGAAACACAGCTAGGCTCTCACGAATTCTCGCTTAGGCTAGCCCCTCTCGCCTGAGCGAGATGACACCTCGCTAAAAACGAAAGCTCTCCGCCTAAGCGAGAGCTCGAGGAGGAACTTGGGCCAGCTTCTACTATTCTCGCCTAGGCGAGACCAGCTCGCTTGGGCGAGAATATCAGTTCTCGTCACTGTCTCATGCATACAAGCCAGATTCCATCGCAGGAGCACGCACCATACATTCCTTACACCATCAACGACACCATACAAGCATTTAAGCACACAAAATAGTCCAACCTCGGGGAAATTAGCATAAAAACATGAAACCCTAAATTCCCTTACTTGGAAAATGTTAGCATAATATCCTAACACCTAAGCAAATGAGTACGACAACTCCCAGAGCAGATTTGCGAGCTGGGAACACTAGCACAGTGGAATACGGGTTACTATGGTGAACCCTAACTGTAACCACGAAAAAAAAAACCAAACCAGAGAGGAAGAGTATGAGTTGGGAACCAACTTACGTGGAAGAGAACGATGTTGGACTTGCTTGACACAGAGTAGCGGCAAACCCTAGCAGAGCTTCTATTGAGGGAATAAGGAGAGAGTAAGGGCACTGATCTTTCAAAGTAGGCAGAAAATGAGAGGCTTAGGCTGGTTTAGGAGTTTTGGGCACCCTATGGGCCAGCCTTAGGCCCAACTGACTAAGATAGGCCCTTAAACTCTAAGGTGGAATTAAAGTGGGTTTTACACTCTTTTAGTTCTTTATTAAGTTCTTTATTGATCAATGATCATGAACTTGTGATCTGATCATTTATCTTTGTATTTCTATGTGTAGAATAGAATACTTTGGGTTGAGGGAAGGTTTTGGTGTTTTAGAGTGGATTGAACCGATTTCATCAAGTAGAGGAAGCTAGCCTTAAACTTGTGTTGAATTGTGTAATTTCTAGTTTGTGAAATTCCTTGGATTGTTAGTATTCCAAGTTAGTTGATTTTGTGCTTAAATTGAAGTGTAATTCTTGATTGCATGTTATTGCTCGGTGGTAATTGGGAATTGTAGGATTTCAATCATTGATTAAATTGGTACCAACTCCATGATTTAACGATAGTTTTAGACCAATACCTAAAGAAGGACATTACAAAAAAAATTGATAATTAGTGGAGGTTTTTTATTCAATCTGCGAGGGTTTTCACCCTTTGCAAATTAATTTACTGAATTTTTCTAAACCTTCGCAACTAGAGTCACCACAAGCAATTTACGGATTTTTATGACTCTTGGTATTTGAGTTATATTACGGAGATTGTTTTGTGAAAGGTTTTAACATATTCTATTGGTGACTATTATTTTGTGGATGTTTGAAACCTCCTTTATTTACATTTGATTTATAATTACCCACTTACATTTATAATTTTTTAATTTAATTAAAATTTTTAAAGTACACAAAAATTAATCAAAATTAATTTTATTGATAATTTAAGATAAAGTATTAATCGGAAATTACAATGTAAAATATAAAAAAAATGCATAATATTGAAGAAAATAATATTTAAGGGGCAAATCTTATCATTTTCTAAATCTCTCAAAAATGTGTCATTCTGCCCAAGTCTTCAACTTCATCCATGACACAATCCCATTCCCTTTGCAAATCCAATTCTGTAGCCATTGTGCAGTTCTCAACGTAGAGGAATAGGCCTGTAGTGCTCTGACCTCCCCGACAAACGCTACAACTACTCGAATCTGCAAATTTAGCCCAACATCAACACTACCCAGATACCAAAAAAACACATACCAACACAATAAATTAACACAATTTTATTAGGGTCTTTCTTCTTACACCTCCAAGCATTTCTTTTGCACCTCCAAATTTTTTAAAAATTCCCAAAAAACATTTTGACCATCTAAGGAAACCCACGAATATCACACCCCCAAAATTACTTCCGGATGTCAACTTCCAGAAGTCAAAATATATCACCGAAAGTCAACTTCCGGAGGTCAAAATATATCACCAGAAGTCAACTTCCGGAGGTCAAAATATATCACCGGAAGTCGACTTTCGGAAGTCAAAATATATCACTAGAAATCAACTTCCAGAAATCAAAATGTAACACCGAAAGTTGAGTTCCGGAAGTCAAAAATTATCACCGGAAGTCGACTTCGGAAAGTCCAAAAACATTACCAGAAGTCGACTTCCAAAAATCAAAATATTAATTCTATTTTAAATATTTTTAATTCTTTTTAAAATTTATGTTTTCTAACTTTTATTTTATTTTATTTTTTAAAACACATATTAAAAATATTAAAAATTATAAAATATATAAATTTAAAAGAAAAATTACTTTAGATTTTTTTTCTCTTTTTTGTTAAAATTTTACTATTTTAATTTAAATTATTTTTCTATTTTATTTCTAATTTTATTTATTTTATTTATATTATTATAATTATTTTATTTATACATTTACTGTGTATAGTATTTTATATTTTATTTGAATTTTTTAATTTTATTTAAAATTTAAATATTTAATTTTAACCATATTTTTAAAATTTTTTCAATTATATTTTTTTATATTTTTAAATTTAAATTTCTTTGAATATAATTTATTAAAATTTAATAAAAATAAAAAAGAATTAAAAAAATCATATTTAATATAATATATACATATATATATATAGGCGTAAATAATGAAATTTTAAATTTTAAAAAAACGAATATATATATATATATATATATGTATAATTTTCCTTTTTATTTTTTTTAATTTAAAGTTTTATTATTTTAAAATCAATTTAAATATTAAATAAAATTAAATGAAGCACAATAATTTTTTTATTTTTTGATTTTTTTATTTAAAGTTTAATATTATTTTAATTTACTTATTTTTATATTTATATTTATTTTTCAGTATATTAAATAGAAATAAAATTATATATTATTTTTTTATTTTTAAAATATATATTAAGAAATATGAAAACATTAAAAATAAATAAAATAATAAATAATAAACTAAAAAACAATTAAAAGATAGAAAACATAATTTTAAAAAGAATTAAAAGTATTTAAAATAGAATTAATTTTTTGACTTCTGGAAGTCAACTTCCGGTAATGTTTTTTGACTTCCGGGAAGTCAACTTCGGAAATAATTTTTGACTTCCGATGATACATTTTGACTTCCAAGAGTCGACTTCTGGTGATACATTTTGACTTCCGAAAGTCGATTTCCGGTGATATATTTTGACTTCCGAAAGTCGACTTCTAGTGATATACTTTGACTTCCGAAAATCAACTTCCGGTGATATATTTTGACTTCTAGAAGTCAACTTTCGGTGATATATTTTGACTTTCGGAAGTCATATATTTTGATTTTCGAAAGTCATATATTTTTTGACTTCCGGAAGTCATATATTTTGACTTCCGGAAGTCATATATTTTGACTTCCGGAAGTCAACCTCCGGAAGTAATTTTGAGAGGTGTGGTGTCCGTGAGTTTCTTAAATAGTCAAAGGGTATTTTGAGAATTTAAAAAAATTTTGAAGATGTAAAAGAAATTTTGGAGGTACAGAAAGAAAGACCCTTTTATTATATTACTGAAGTCAAACTTTAACTCAAATTGAAAAGAATACCACAAACACTTAAGGAAAGTTAACAAAAAAATATTATTCAGAAATGGACTCTACATGGGTTATAAGAAATTTATGATAGATAATTAACCGTTAGCCTTGTAAATTTCATAAGCAAAAGGGTTAAAAACAATATAAATGTCTTAGAATAACAATTTTGGCCGGAGTTCAGGTTCAAAGAAATGAGGTTAATAAAAGGAGATTATATGGTAAAGATCTAAATTCAATTAAAAATGAAAGTAAGGTTAACGACATACAAACAATGTGTACTCATTTTTATACACCTAATGTGTATGTGCATAAAGGAATTTAAAGGCACTCATTGCTCAAAACTCACCTCCATAAGCCTCACTAATGCACTGCAAAGCACACACCAAACAATGGTACGGATGGTTCAAGTTCCAAATCTATTTGCAAAGATATGTCAGAATCTTAAGGTTCCCCAGTAAGGATGAAAAATATAAGTGATTGTGTTTATTCTATTATTTCTTTTTGTTTACTGTTGTGAAACATTGATCAAAAGCACAGTTGATTCAGAAATTAAAAAGAAATAAAAAAACTAAAAAATCCAAGCCTTACCTGGCCCAGGTGATATTAGGACTCCTCTAGGATTTTTCCTATGCCAAAAGAAAAAAATACGCATAGTTAGTCTTTGACACCAGGATTCGGAAAGGAGCATGCATTATCTTACAGACTGCTTCATCAATAAGAAACTGTTAAGCATCCAGTTTGATATAGACTTGTTATATATCAAACAGTCCCCGTTATCATTACAACAAAAACCCCTAAAATTCATTTCCTAAACCCCAAAGTCTTCAAACTCTGCATCCCAACACGCACATTATCAGAGTGGAATTTCAATTCTGATCAGAGATCAACACCCAAAACATGAACAACAACGCTACACCTAAATTTTGTCTTATCCTATAAATTCAATTCAATTAACAAACGAATGATGATAATAAAATAAGATCGTGTTTAAAAAGCATGAGAACATCACTCACCAGTTCTTCTTTGTCCACAACATTCAGCCCCTGCAACTCCATCATGAACTGTGACACCATCACCGTCTCATCCCTGTCCCTCACCACCGGTATCTTAGGGTCCCTTTCCGCATGCGCCCACCGCGGCATCCACACCACCATCACGTGCAACCAGAGCAGAGGGTTAGTGCACGACAACACCATCACCCCTTTCCCACCAAAAATTCACCCTAGAAAGCCAAGGATGTTGGAAATCAGAAGACGATAGACTACGAGCACTACAACCACTGGCCGATGAGCACTAGGAGACGAGCACCGGCTGACGAGCGATAGGAGCACCTACGACTATGATTTGATGACAGAGATGAACCCTAGTTGAAATGAAAACGAAAAGGAAAACGCGCTTCGGTGTTTGAAATTAGGAAAAAAGTTAAAGTGAGTGTAAAATCTTGGGACGGAAAGGCTGAAAAATAGGGCGAGAAGGATGAAAAATATATTGTAATGGTTACAAACCTCTTCTAAAAATATTAACACTCCCGTTATTCTTAACATTTAAGCAACTTAACCTAATTGTATTGTATGTTCATGCGTCACGCGGACTAAGGTCAACCAGTCGCACACGGTTCGTTACAGGCGGACCTTATTTTGGTATATGTTAATGTGGCAATCTTTTAAATTTATAAGTACTTTAAGAGAGTTCGCGACCAAAATGTCCTTGCATTCTCCAAATGAAGTCTCAGTCTGAACACGTTAAATCGATTACCCGTCAGTCAGTCGGACAAAACGACCCCGTGTTCAGTTCCATTTGAACTTTGTCTCCACTCCTGTGGAGACCCTCATCTATGAGGCCAGCCAACAGGTCACACGGTCCACCGGTCGGGTGGCCAAACCAAAATCGAACCAGTAAGCTGAAAGTTAATTAAAGTAAAGTAAGTCAGTAATCAAGTTTAAAAAGCAATTGGGCCATGATTAAGGAACCCTAATCACAAACCCACACCAAAAACTAAAAATAGAGACCCAAGGTAAGTTGATAAGGACCTTTAACTCGCATTTATTACAACATTTATTACTACCTCCCGATCGGACTTGAATTGACTTAAGCATCGGAACATTTTAGACAGGTACCTCGATTGCCCGATCAACCGAGCGAGAAGAGAAAAAGACAACGAACAAGATAAAAGATTGAACGAGCTAACTGAGGAGAATATCAGACAAAAGGACTTGAGGGTAATTTGAGTGTTGAAAGTAGGTGTTTGACCCCTACACCCGAAACACTAGTCATCTTAAAAAAGTTAATTTGTTGAGGGTTTTTATAACCTCCACAAAATAAGCCCCACTAAACAGCTTTTTCTTTTTAGTGGAAGTACCAATTTGAGTTATGAACACATTCTGATTTCTCAAAAACCATAAATTAAGATTGTTGATATTTGATGCATTATTGAGTCTTACCATGGAAATGTTGAGCGCTGACTTTTACGAATTGATCAGCGCTAAGCCTCACCATGGCAACGCTGAGCATTGATTTTTACGAATTGATCAGCATTTGGCACTACCCAGTTTTTCAACACTGCATCTTATTGGTAAAATAAAGATTTACGCTTCGTTAATCGTTGGATCAAGCTGAAATTTTGACAGCTGATCCTAGACAAGTGAATATTCATTTTGACCGGTGGGATCTTTATTTTGAAGTCTATGGTCAGAGAAGTGATTTCTGCCGTTTTGATGTACTTTATGTATGTATATGTTTGAGATTGTAATTGTTTGAAATGGAATTATTGATATGTGATTAAGGATGTATATGATTGGTTTATATTATGAAACAAACCTATGTGATGAACTGTTGTAAGGTATTTCCCGAGGAGGAAATCTCATTAGTGATGTGTTTCATTAGAGTGTGTCTTGACAGTTAGTATTGTTTTATTTTGTGAAGCTATCTTGAACTCTACTACCCTTTCATACTCACGTAGAGGAGAATGGTTAGGTGATGAGAGTAACAAGAGTTCCTGTCATGAGAATGGTTTCCTTTTTCTTGTGGTTATAAAAGGGATTAACCTTGAGTGTGGTAGCTCGAGGAGAGAAGGTTATATCACCACAGGTGCATGGCTTCACTAATATGACTCTAGAGCATGTATCTGGATAATATTGAGTCTAGAAGAGTTGGGTGTAATATGTTATGTTGTGTGGTTGTGCTATTTTTTTAATTTGGAAATTTGTGTGCTTATAGGTTATTATATAATGCATTTGTATTCTTATATGAGTTAGCTTACCCTCCTTGTCTTCTTGTCCGTCGTGTGTTGTTTTCTTTCTTTTGCTATGATCACCAATGTAGTGTGAGCAGTGAATAATGCAGGTGTTGATGCGTCTAGGAATGAGTAGGGGCCTCCAGCTTGAGGCTTAGTATAATTGGTTAATTGTGTATAAGGTTTTGACAGTAATCTTCGGTGGTTAAACTTCTTTAATTCCTCTTATGTTTGTATAGTTAAGTCCATTTTGGATGATTGTATAAATATGTTATCTAGTTAATGTGGATTATCTATTTCATGTTATTAATTATGAACTTTTTTATTTAGTAGTTATACTATTAAGTGAGATGTTACTATTTTTTTAGTAATTTTAAAATAAAATATATTTAATTAAAAGTATACGGTATGATATGATTTTGTGAATGAAAGTGTGGCACAAGGAAGACGTATGAAGCGAGATTTTATGGATAAGCAATGGGCAAGAAGTGGCGCTCAGAGTTAGATTTAGTGGGTGAAGCACCACTACAAGTTACTCGATCTTTTACAAAATAAACCTAACAAACCAACTGTTTCTTTGGATAAACCATTTTTGTTTTTTGGCCATTTAAAATTCAAACCAAATCATGCCGACTCAGTCCACAGTTAAAACACGCGTGAGATCCAACACCGCCATCACAAATTGCAAATAATAACATGTTATATTCTGATGTCAATTAAACTAATTTTATATCTCTTATATATATGTGAGATATGTAAAAGAAAGAGAATTAAAGAAAACCTATTTTCATTCTTTTATCAAAATATTAAAATTTATTTGAACATTAAGAGATTAGAAGCTGAAAATCAAGTAAAATAATTGTCCCAAATATACGAAATTAGTTAATAAATGAATATTAAATTAGGCTAAAAAATAATATAAAATTAGTCGATAAATTAATAGTACACGTGGAACTGACCACGGTACTTTTCTTTTTGAATAGCCGACTATGTTATTTGATGTGTAAGTTTAAATTGATTAATATTATTCATTTGTACAACACGTTTAAGGAATAAAAATAAGTTAAATTACTGGTACATCTTATAATTATTTAAAAACTTATAATGAGGGTTTAATTAAAGATGTAAAAAAATCAAAATATTGACTCTATTATTTTTATTTAAGAATTTCAATTATTATATAATAATGGTGGAATACTTTGTGAGAAGATATTAGATTTAGATACACAAGAACGTAAATAAAGTAGGTAGCAACTAATATAATACCAATAAACATATAATTAGAAACGTATTATGCAAATTAAATCATAATTAGGCGCAAGTGATCGGTGTGTGTGGGGTACCAAACCAAGCAAAGCAAGTATCACAAATACTGAAAAAGCCAACTCATAAGTAACAAATAAAATAAAATAAAAAAGATAGTGAAAAAGGTAACATCTAACAAATCCATTTCCCCAACTCACCCAACATGTGATGCACTTTTAGCAAAGTTCAGCCTTCCAATGACTATGTATTCGTTATTATATTATCACACACCATTTTAATACAAATATAAGGAATGATAAAAATTTCTCTTTTCATATTTCATCTTATGTTTTGTTTTTATAACCTTTGAACAAATCTTTTATGTTTTTCTAATAGAAAATGGTGTTAACTAAAAAAAATATCTAACAAATTTCAATATAATATATCACTAGTACATTAAAGTCTTTTTATACCGATTAAAAAAGTCTTTTTATATCGATTCTAAAATCGGTATAGATACGGGTGGTGTAGAATGTTTCAACTTTCTATACCACTTCCATGACAGTATAAAAAATTCAAAATTTTATACTATTTCTAAAATCGATATAAAAAGTTCACTTAGGACGGGGATATTTTGTAATAACAAGTGACTTACTATGCCGGTTATAGTTACAACCATTATAAAAAAGTTCCAACTTTTATATCGATTGTGATCTTAACTGGTATAAAAAAATGATTTTTTATTTTTTTATAAAAAAATCGTTTATGCTTTCTTTCACATACAAACCCTATATATAATTACTCAAAACATCTACACAACAAATTTCATTCAATCTTATATTTATATGAAATACAATCTAATGTTTATATGAAATACAATACAACTCCAAACCAAATGATTATACATCTAAGATTAACATAAAAACTCAAAATACATAACATCATCTTTTATAAACTCATAAAAGAAACCCAACAACATCCTCCATGGATTCTTTTGGAGCCCGTTTGATATCAACCAACTCCCCAGAGGGGAGAGTTCCTTGGTAAACCTTGAGAAAGAGGACTAATTAGATCTTATAGATAAGTAAACAAAAAAGATAACTATTTGGGAAAATACTTGGTTACTTTTGACACTAGAGTGAAAATATGAAAATTTCTCAGGAACATCAAAAGAGTAGGCTAATAATTTAAACTCATAACATCATAAATACATATAAGTTTCAATATTTATAATATCTTTATAAATTTCATAAGTATGATGTACTAAAATGAAATGAAAAGGTCAAAGCAAATGGATTAATGTATATGACAAAAGCGCACATCTTATTTCCTTTTTTAAAATTTGCTTAAGAGTTAAAAAAATTGACTAAACCATTGTGTGGTATCCATTTATTTAATAAATTCTAAATGGAGGTGAAAAAGAAAAAAAAACTAAAAAAATTAAAAACTAACGTTTTGATTGAGTATACATGTTATGTGTGTGTGCATGTCCAACATATGAATGTACCTCAGCAAATAAATTTAAATTACATGTGAAAAGTTATGTCCTTGGCATACTAAATATATAGATATGATAAGAAAACATAAACATGAAAAATGAAAGCAAATAATACAAAAAACATTATAGAACCTCATTGATGAATGAGAGTTCCATTGATAATGGTCACCAGGATTAAACAACATTTAAAACAATAAAGGAAATAAAAACTCATGTCTAGAAACAAATATAGCATCCATACTTCACCTTATTATAGAACCTGTAATACTCTAAAGACAAGCAAAAAGTTTAAACTATACATAAGATAGATAGACTTATCTACACTCATGTGCCTTTGCTTCTATCATTTTTCTTTAACACTTGTTTATGGAGAATTTATTAAGTCATTAGGACTTTGCAGGGTAGTCTCTAGGTATTGTAATAAAATATAATTGTTCAGATTTTACAATGATATTATCATTAAAAGCAAGAATAGACTAATCATCAAAGTAAGATAGTGATCGAAATCACGAGCAAGGGTGAAAGCTTCTTCTAGTCATCTTCGACTACTCTGAAGCCAATTGCTTATTACAACCACTCTGCCAAAATTTGAACTCCGTGCCACCCAATTTCCACATCCAAGATTCTCACCCCCACGAACTCACTACATGCACCATCACAATCCATAACAAACAAAAGCTAGCAAATCATGAACTCTCATGCATCATGGTTCATGAAACACCAATGCATATATAAGAATATCCTAGAAACAGTAAAAAGAAGTATAAGAGTAAAGAGTATACATCTTATTCTATCACAAACCACCATGCACGTTAAATTTATAATTGAGATGAAGCTTTAAGAGGAATCTAACTGAGAAGTACATAATCCAAACATGTAGGAGGTCTTTCAATTTGCTCTCACTTAAGATTTCTCCTCCTTGGACTCCATTGGAATCACATTGACCTGTATTATACACATGTCATAGATGATAAGTTCATGCACAAGATGCATTTTAGAATGCAAAAAAATAATGTCCAGTAAAATATCATAAGAATAATGGCCAGTAAACAAAAAAAATAGTTGATTCCATCACTTAATCAACATGTCACAAAATAATAAATAAGCTTTTAAACTCAAATTACTTAAATAGCATGGATAAAGCTTAAATAAACAACATTCAGCACGAACACACTAAATTTCAATGTTATACCTGCAATATTATACCTATCGTGATAGCATTTTCCGATCCTTTAAAAATAACATTCAAATAACCATAACCAAAAATTTGTTTTCCCGCAAAAGATTCAAGACGATTTAACCACAAATAGTGAAGAAAATTATCAAACCTAAACAAAGAATGCCACAAAACATACAAAGACAGTTAACAAAATTAAATCAGTTAACAAATTAAAGCCATGAATGCATCAATCTCGAAAAAAAAAATAAACTTACATAAATCCAATGTTATAAATTAGGTCAACATTGAATCTTCCTCGTCGAAATCCTTCATTGATAACTTCCACTCCCTTCTCTGCCAAATCGACAGTGATGATTAGTGAACAAAACACCAAAAAATGAATAGTCACGAACTATTGTGGTCAGAATTTGGCAGAAATTTTGGAGGAGTGAAACACGAACGTGAACAAAAGAGAGCAACTCCAATAGAGAAGAGAACGCAAATGGTGAAGGAAAGGAGAATGGAGGAGATGACGACATAACGGTGAACGATAAACGCGACGAGAACTCAGCGCAACGGACGAACACGATGAGACTCCAGTGTGGCGAATAAATAGAGAAGGAAAAAAAGGGGGAGCACAATGTCTGGAGAAGTAAATGAAGTGTGAAGCACGAAGAGTCAGAAAAAAAGATTCAATATTCTATACCTGTCATAGGAATAGAAATTATTCTCCAATATTACAAATATAACACTAAATCACTTTCTATATTTATTTTAGACTCAATATGTATAAAATAATTTATATTATTTACAAAATTGTCATTGCCTTTTTTCTATACTAGATGGATTTGAACATGTGTAATATGTAAGTATAAGAAAGTAATTTGTACTAGTGTATATTATTTCACATCATATTTCTGTACATATTAAGTTATTATATTATTTATTGGATTCTTGAATGAAATAAGTGAGAGATTCTCCCAAACAAATCATAAAAGTACTTATATAAAATATGAAAGAACCACTTCAAATATCCTTATGAAATTGTTGTTTGCACTTAGAGTTTCCATAATATATATATATATATATATATATATATATATATATATATATGTTTTTTTATTTTTTTTTTTTTTTTTTTTTTTTTTTTTTATTTTTTTAATTTTTTTTTTTTTTTTTTTTTTTTTTTTTTTTTTTTTTTGTTTTTTTTTTTTTTTTTTTTTTTTTTTTTTTTTGTGGACAATTGGTGGATTGGATGAGATTATGGGATGATTTTGGCTGAATCGGGGTTAAAAAAAAGTGATCTGTATTTTGGAAATGGTCTTGGTAGGTACTTGGGTATTATGAGATGCCTAAGTTCCACATTCAGTAAGATGAGATTCTCTGTGTGGTATTTAAGTTCTCATCCCTTAATAGCTAACTTTTCAAAGTGGGTTCTCCGAGTTTTTTGGTGTTTTTCAATTGGTATTTGAGTTATTGGTGTCTCGAAAAGGAATACTTGCAGATAGTATTAAAGGGTTTGATTCTCCAAATTCTTGGGTGCTTACACGTCTTTTAGAAGTTAGTTTAGATTTTGTTTGGATAAGAAAGTAGAACCATTTTTGGAGTGTTAGTGTAGAGTAGTTTGGATTATGCCATAGATTATTGAAAGGAAATGAAAATGGAATAGATACGAGGTGTGTGATAATGTCTCTATCTTCTATATAGAATGACAACGGGGAATAGCCTCAATTTTTTAAATTTCTCCACTAACATTATTCTTATCTTTCTGAGGGTGTAAAATTAAATGGATTTTACTTAAAATCGTTTTCAACTTTCAGGTCATTGCTGTAGGTTATGCTATTATGACTACAAGATCAATGGATATGAATTGGAAAATGCGGGCAATTCGAGTGTTGCCAATGTTTCTTTTGCCTGCCTTGTCAACTGCTACATATTCAACATTTGTCAGCTTCACAAGGATGTGTGAGTTCCAAACTCATATATATCTCATTCTTTTGCATGTAGTTTTTTGGAAATTTTAGCACCATTTATTTATCTGTTCTACTGAATTTGCCGCTGACTTCTAGGGCCAGTAGAACCTTAATTTAGTGTACCGATTTTTTTTTTCAAATTTGTGCTCATCATTGTTCGAGTCTTCCATATATGGTTTATAGTTGGAAGGGTTTTCACTCCATCACTTTTATTAACAACCTCTAAGTGAGTGAAAAAGTCTATATTTAAGTACTCAGATGAATGAATGCTTTTTATAAAAAATAATTGCTCCTATAGTTTTGCAGCAAGTGCTGATAAAAAAATGCTTGATCTTAACATATGTTTACATTAAGTAGAAGTAGAAGGTCCCCAAGATTATAAGCAATCTTTGTACAAATACCGGAAATGAAATTCTGTGCAGAAAAAAAGGTGAACATGGAGCAGCGTTTATTATACATTTAGTACCATCATTCATAAGTTGTAAAGGCTACCACTGATAACCATAGTCATTTAATTTGTAACATTAGATTTCAATTTAATGGTAGAGTTTTTGAACCTGAAGCTAGTTTTTAGAGTTTGAAATGCCAAGTGCAAATAATATTAGTTTAATTTTAAATAGAAAAGTGTGATTTTATAGGTGATCGCAAGGACCAGAAAATTCTTGAAAGGCTTAGAGCTGAAAGGAAAGCGAAAATTGATGAGCTCAAAGAGAAGACAAATTATTACATTACTCAACAACTCATTCAGGTAATTTTTTAAAGCAATTATTAGTACATAGGTTTCAATATTACCTTTGTTCCTTGTCAATCAGAGCAGACAATATACTGGGATTGTTTTCTTTCATGCTTTAATTGGTGCATACAATGTAGTAGATCTTTAGTGCTTAAGTAAATACTATCTTTTACTTGGTGTTCACACACCACACTTCATAGTATGGTCAAATTCAGTCAAACAAATTGAACCTGTTACAAGTCATAATCATAGCCGCAGCACTTGATATGACCTAATAAAAAAAAAAGTTCTTGCACTAGCGTGACCAACTGCTGCTGAAACCAACGTGCCAATGCCATCACCGCCACACAATTAGTATCAGATGAGCCTTCAAGAAATATGGCGCCTAAAATAAAGGCTTTTTACAACCCAAACATAATATAAACCTAATCAGACAAAAAAATCCCAAAATAAACTAGTTTGAAAGATAAGACAATCACCAAATTGCATAAGTAGGACAGTTATTTCAAAAAGTAACACATAATTAATAAATACTTTGCATTAGGTAATTGAATCATATATTCTATTAGAGCCAAGGGTGTTTTTTTTTTGTCCGGTAGTATTGTCAGATTATATTTTGCTTGACAGCAAACATATAATCGGCTAGCATCACGCTATCTTGTTGCTCATGCAACTGGGAAAAAATTGATTGTATAAGAGCCAAGCCTCTTTATACTCAGGCCGTATCCCATTATCTGTAAAAATAGATAAACTTTTTTACATAATAAACAATCACTTTGAATTTGGTCGCGTCCATTATGTTATTTGTTAACATTAAGAACTTTTTGCCTTGGGGAAGTAAACAAATTGCATGTGCTATGACCAATTAAACACGACTAGTTTCTTTAGTATATGTTCCTGTGCTTTCAAGTGTATTATTAAAAGTCAACTTGATGTATGTGTTTGCAAATAATTTAATATTCTTGTGTATTATACTTGGCTCTTGTGATCCACAGAGATATGACACGGATCCAGCAGCAAAAGCAGCCGCTGCAACTGTTTTAGCATCTAAGTTGGGTTCAGATTCTGGTTTGAACGTGTATGTGGAGGATGAATCTTCTGCTGCTCCAACTGGGAAGACCAAGGATGTTGAAGTTGTGCAGTCAAGTGGTCTTCGAAATCGCAAGCAAGTGAACTCTAGATCCACTAGTCCAGGGACAAAGCCAACAAATTATTCTGATGAACAATTAGTTGGTTCTGGGAAAATTAATCAAACTCAAACTCCTGAGCAAAATGAGCTTGTAGTTGTTGAACATCATCCTCAAAGTTCAGCAATGAATGATGGAGGATGGATTGCTCGAATTGCAGCATTGCTTGTTGGTGAAGATCCAACGCAATCTTATGCACTCATATGTGGTAATTGCCATATGCATAATGGTAAGTCCACTGCCTTTAATGTTCTAGGATTTTCATACACATGCACTGACACACGATCACACAATACAAAGTAATCGCTAATTTTCATTTTTGAATTATAAAATGTGTTTTTATCTTCCGATTTCTTTTCAGGTCTTTCTCGGAAGGAGGATTTCCCATTCATTACCTATTACTGCCCACACTGTCACGCCTTGAACAAACCAAAGCATTCGGAAGAACATACATCTATCCCAAATACTGGTTCTCCAAAAGCAGATGATGGCGAAGAAGTCCAAAAAGCTGGTGCTTCTGACAGCTCAATCTCAAGCGATAATCCTGTAAAAGCGACCCCTGAGATTGAGGAAGTAGCTGCCCGGGCTATTTCAGGTGAAGAAAGCTAGTTAAATGAGAAGCCTCTTTTGGTGATGGACTATTTGAATGACATGTCTTGCCCTTTGTTTCATGTCAAGGTCCAACTGTTAAGGTAAACAACTTTGCAGTTTGTTTCCTTATTGATGTTGTAACAGGAAGAGTTTTGAGATATTACTTTGAAAAAATGCAATTTATAAATTATAATACATAAAGTACATGGCTTTCTTGGCAATTTTAGAATTTTGATATATTTTTTCCTTTTCTTTTGTTAGGATACTCAATTTTAAAATCGGACTGTATACCCAAGAGACTTGAAAACAACTTCGCAGTTGGTTTCCTTACTGTTGTTGTAACGAGAAGAGTTTTAATATATTGCTTTGAAACTTGTGGTTTACAAATTATAGTTCACAGATTACATCTCTTGCTTTTGAGTTGAGGCAATTTTTTGATTTCCATATATTTTCCCTCTTTCTTGGAATAGTTTAATAGATCAAAACAAGAAACAATAAGAAAATTTCATAAATTGGGTAAGTGTGGATGATTTTGGTGTGAGATTTATTTCATAAACATTGTAACTTTGTAATAGCTATGTTATGACTAATGAAAAAATAGTTCTCATTTTATTCTTTTGCAATTTTAATTTATGTTTATTTTTAGTTTTACATTATTGTTGTTCAATCATTCAAAAGCATTTGCCTTATCTGCATTCTCAAATTATCCCCGTTGGTTCATTCTGCGTTTGTGCCTTATCTGCATTCTCAAATTTTCATGTCCTATTCATTTTAATCTTTGATAACCATTTTCAACTATTTGGTTTCATCTAACTAATAATTCTGCAAGTTTCTTTTACGTCATATATAATTCAAGCAACTTTACTTACATTTTATTTCCAATATTCTTCAGATTAACAAAAGATTATTAAATTCTATTTTTATCTTTTTGGTCAAGATGAAGTTTTGATAATAAGTATCAATTTTAATTCTTATGGTAATTAAAATCGTATTTTGATAATAATAAATATCAATTTTGATTCTTAAATTGCTATCAAGTTGAAACTAACAAAGATTGTTTGTCTAAAAAGAATTTACAATCATCATTCTTTTGATTGAGATATTTTTATAAATTTACTTTTTACCAAAAATAAATTGGGAATTTTGGTACAACAATATCGACAAGGCAAAGTCAATCTATTGTGGTATTTTGTAATAACACATGTTGATCCAAATGTGATCACAACAATGGAAAACATTGCTCCAATCACAGTCAACCTTACAAAAAGGTAAGGACTTCAAAACAAATAAATTGAATCGATGGATCTTCTATGAATATATCCAAGGTATGCCTCAATGCCAAACTACACAAAATCCAAATTTATAAACATTACCCAATCTATCAAATTTAGGATTATGGGGAAATTTTTTTATAAATCCACAAATAGGATATTCAAGAAGTTTTGTTACTCGAAGGGGAGGTATATGGGTAGAGGTTTTTTTTATGTGCTTTTAATATAAATATAGAAGGGGATTTAATACAAGTATATTGAATAATATAGGGGACAAATTTAGTGATTTTGGAGAAAATTTAATTTTTAAATGTTTAAAGTTTAGAGTTTAGGATTTAGGTTTTATAGGTTGAATTACATTACTTGATTTTTCCTGAAAAAGGGTCATTGAATGTGTTCCCAATAATATAATAAAAATTTTAAACAACAAATGGAATGGATCATTGTATTTATGATATGGTAAATGACAAGCTTTCAACGTACAGTGATATTAATATATTAAATTTTTTTAATATATTTTAAAATAATAAAATCAGTGTCGTACCTTAAAGACTTGACAAAAGGACAAAACAAAAAATGACAATAGTTTTAAACTTACTAGTGAAATGGTAGTTTTAACTATCAGAAGACTCTAATGATATGAATAGGAGAAGATTTTGCCATTAATCAAAAGGATAATATTAATTTAGATCTTCATATAAACAATAATATCGGTGGACAGAATAGAGACAATGCTACTTATTTAGTTCAAAGAGGACAAGATATTCATAAAATCTCGCAACAAATGAGAAATAACGTAAGGATGCCATGATATAATAATATCGACGAAAATAATAATATTGTGTATGGTTTGAATGTATTGTGTGTCTAATGGAATGCACACAATAGGAATTTATATTATTGAATAGAATTTAATAAAGATACATAATAATACGGAATTAATCATCCTGATTTACGAGATTTTGTAACGGTTGATTTTCTAGAATTCTGTAACCGCTGATTATATTCAAACACCCCCTTCAAGCTGGAGCATATATGTCATATGCACCAAACTTGTTACAAATATACTCAATCTGAGGGCTTCTAAGGAACTTGGTGAATACGTCATCCAGTTGATTGTTAGAGTTGACAAAATCAGTAGTGATTTCTCCAAAGAGCACTTTTTTCTCTAACAAAGTGGCAATCAATTTCAATGTGTTTGGTTCTTTCATGGAAGATCGGGTTTGATGCAATGTGAAGTGCATCTTGATTGTCAAAAATAAGCTTTGTTTCATGGATGTCCCCTATTTTTAGTTGTAGTAGTAGTTGCCTAAGCCACGTAAGCTCACAAGTGGTTGCTATCATAGCACGATATTCTGCTTTTGCACTAGATATGACAATTATATTTTGTTTCTTGCTCCTCCATGAGATGAGGTTACCTCCGATAAGAACACAGTACCCAAAAGTGGATCTTCTATATGATGGTAAATTCGCATTAGAGTAACAAGTGATCTTAGTATTGCCTTTGTCTTCATATAATAATCTTTGTCCTAGAGTCTTTTTTTATGCATCGAAGAATACGTGTCATAGCATCCCAATGGCTATCACAAGGAGCATTTAGAAATTGGCTTACCACACTAACCGCAAAAGTGATGTCAAGTCTAGTGATGGTGAGATAGTTAAGTTTGCCTACCAGGCGACGATATCTTTTTGGGTCTTTTAGTGGCTCCCCTTGACCGGGAAGAAGCTTGATATTGGGATACATAGGAGTATCACAAGGACGATAGTCAAGCATAGTAGTTTCAGTAAGAATGTTTAGGGCATACTTACGTTGATCAATGACAATTCCAAAAGCAGATTCAACAACTTCAATGTAAGAAATATTTGAGAGGGCCCAAATCTTTAATATGAAATTACTGTGAAAGGTGTTCTTTGAGTTATCGAATTCCAGGCTCATCATTACTCGTGATGACAATGTCATCAACATAAACAACAAGGTAAAGACACTTGCCTAAAGAGGAATGGAAGTAGAAGACAGAATGATCAGCCTCACACCTTGTCATGCCAAATTGAATTAAGACAGAACTGAAACGATCAAACCAAGCTCGAGGAGATTGCTTCAAATCATAGAGAGATCGTTGAAACTCACAAACAAGACGAGAACCTCACGAGCAAGAAAACCAGGGGGTTGTTCCATATAAACTTCTTCTTGCAATTCACTATGTAATAATGCAGTTTTAATATGTAGTTGATGAAGAGGCCAATGATGAATAACAGTCATAGCCAAAAAGAGACGAACAAAAGTTATTTTAGCCACAGGAGAAAAGGTGTCCCCATAATCTAGACCAAAAATCTATGTATATCCTTTGGCAACCAAACGAGCTTTTATCCGATCAATATAACCATTAGTATTGCTATTAAATGTATGCATGTGTAATGTGTTATGTTTTTTATGATGCCCATAATAGATTTACATTGTTAATTTGACATGTATGTGATATCCTGAAAATATCAATTTGTTGCCCCAATAGTTGACTAGGTTACTAATATAGTTAACTACGCATATCCTGGAACTTGGTGTTGGACTCTGTCATAATATAGTTGACTAGCCAACTAATGTAGTCGACTAGGTTCGTGTCTGTAGCAGTTGTTATATAAAAATAGTTTCTGCACTTCCCGATAGTCGACTAGCCAACTAATGTAGTCGACTAGGTTCGTGCCTTATAGCAGCTATTAGATAAAAACAGTTTCTGCACATTCTGGGTGAAAATCTGAAAAACCAGAAGAAAGAAAGAGAAGTGCGAAACAGGTTCTTGGAGCTATCTTAGAAGGTCCTCTTGAAGATTTCTATCAAGACATATTCAATTTTGACTTGGCAAGATGAAGAAATTTCAGTCTTGGAAAAGGTGTACTCGATCCATTTTGTAGGCTTTGTTCTTGTGTTTTGATACAATTTGAAATTGTTTGTTTCTGTTGTTTTCTGTCTAAAGCAAGTGTGTGATAGCCTTGCTGTTGTGTGGTTGTGCAAGTGTGTGGATGCCTTGCATTTGTGTTCCTTTTTCTTAGAATTTAGATTTATCAAGTGTATTTGTAAATCTTGAAATTCTTGTGATATAGTGAATATATCTAGTTGTGGTTTGCTAGATGAATTGTACGTAGATTTTTAAGAATCGAACCAATATAAAAATTTTGTGTGTTTTATCTCTTTCTCTCTTTATCTTGCCATAGTATAAATGTTCCATACATTAAGCATCAAACCATACTATTTCAATTGATTCAAAAGCAAAGGTTATTATCAAAAAAATTTCAAAAGTGCTAAAACTGGGCAAAATTTGTTAATACCAATTCAACCCCCCCCCCCCCCACAATCCT
>Ga0214543_1003211_pt1 | contig 31922 bp, 27 predicted proteins | sample CNSS2metaG_FD_160094 | JGI IMG/M metagenome (GOLD analysis project Ga0214543, IMG submission 160094) | Root nodule microbial communities from cowpea collected in UCLA plant growth center, Los Angeles, California, USA - CNSS2 | ecosystem: Host-associated > Plants > Roots > Nodule | place: USA... | reverse complement strand
ATCTTTTAAATTTTATTTCTATCTTTGTTTATCTTAATCCCCTATATTTTTTATTTTATTTGACTAACTCATTTGTATAGTTTTATAAGAACTAATTTGTTAAAAATCAATTCCGTGTTCGTTAGGAAACGACTTTGGGTTACTTTACCCTTTCTATTTTCTTGACTACTATCTTAGCAATACTGAAGTTGCTATAGTTTAGTAGTATTAATTTGATCGCATCAACGACAGCGTTATCAATACTTCATGTCGTGAGCTCTATTTATATTATAATTATGTAATATTTTTATTTAGTAGAATTATTCTATTTAAATGAGATGTTCCAACAATATCACAATAATTATTTGAAAAATATATTTTTTGAATTTTTCTATTCATTTCTACATATTTTTGTTTTCTCATTTAAAAAAAAATATCATTAATAGAAACAATGAAAATGTAATTAGTTTAATTCTTATCTAAAATAATTCTCTATTAACTTTAGAAGTAATATCATGGGTTAAAAATCAAGTATAATGATAGTGGACGTGATACCTCTTCTCTAATTTTCACAATAACCTAGGTAAACGATATATTATATTCAAACAATTCAGGAGAGTTATTATAATTGTAAGACCCACTTTAATTATGTCCTAAAATTTAAGGGCCTCTCTTAGTCAGTTGGGCCTATGGTTGGCCCATAGAGCATCCCAAAACCCCTAAACCAGCCTAACCCTCTCATGTTCTGCCCACTTTGCAAAATCAGCCACCTTACTCCTCTTCTCTTTTCCCTTCAAACAGTGTTCTGCTAGGGTTCGAAGCTCATTCAGATTCAAGTCAGCTCAACCTCATTTTCTACTCCACCTCTTGAGTATTCTCCTAGAGCTGTTAGGTTCGTTGTCGTAGGTGCATGTGCTTTCCACTAGCATCTGTCCAAGTGAGCGAAGATAGGATTTTTCAAGCTTTTATAAATAATGTGTCTGTTTTGGTTCTGTTGGGTGCTCTTGATAATTTGATGTGCTTTTGATGGTGTGAAAATAATCAGTCTGGATGGATTTTTGGCTTTGCATGCATGAGATCATGTGAAATCTGCTATGCTCGCCTAAGTGAGTTGTTTCTCGCCCAAACGGGAAGCTCTCGCCTAAGCGAGGAGCTCTCACCTAAGCAAGAATGGCAGTAACTCGTCCCTTTTAGTTTCAAGTGCTCGCCTGAGCGAATGCCTGTCGCTTGAGCGAGATGGGCTAGCTTGAGCGAGTACTCAAAGTACTCTATGTTTTCAATCTCGCTTAACCAAAAGCTTTTCACTTGAGCGAGAGACCACTATCGCCTGAGCGAGAACTCCTTAGCTTGAGAGAGATTGACAGCACAACTGTTTAAATGCCTGTATGCTCCCATGATTGATTTGTTCACCCTTTTAAAGCATGACATATGATGCCAACGTTTTATACTACGTGCTTGTCTTTTCTTAAATTTTTGTTGTTTGGGATTTTGTGTTTTTACATGTTGAAACCAATGAAAATCTGTCAGTTTAGCTTAAGCGAGAGATTTTAGCTTAAGCGAGATCAGTCTAGCTTAAGCGAGAATTTCTAGCTTAAGTGAGATCAGTCTAGCTTAAGCGATAATTTTTAGCTTAAGCGAGATCATTCTAGCTTAAGCGAGAATTGCTGCAAAATTTTAATTCCTTACTTTAACTTGAACTTGTGGATTGATTCAATTACTTTAAAAAGCATGAATTGCGCGAATGGGTATGAGTAGAATGGTTTATGGTTTTTTATTGATAAGTTTAACATGACCTTGGCATGTGACTTGTATGAGATGGTTGGTAATCAAAGTGGCATGGTGTCGGTATGAATTACACTTCTATATTCATGGATTGGGAAGGATGATTTGGAATGGATTCAACATGGAACATGTATGAGGATGGATTATAAAGGTTGGCATGAGATTTATAAGCATGATAAATATTACATGATTGTTTGAATATGATTGGTATGTTGTTAAGACGTAATTCCATGAGCCTCTAGGTGAGACCTCATGGTGGTGCTTCAGTAGTCGAGACGTAATTCCATGACCCTTGTTAGTGGCAGTTCATGGTGGTGCCCCATGTATATAATTTAGTAAGGATTCAAGGTAAGGTTGTATCCTGACGCTCTAAGGAGTCAGTTAGTCTCACATAGAGCAGACTGACTCTTGTGATGAGAGTAGTAGGAGGCCTGAAATTCATCAAGGGCTAACCTTGTGTGGTGGGGGTTGAGACATTGTAACATTGTAAAACTTAGCTCGGGGGTGAGCAGAGAAATCCACCACAAGTGTAAGCATCCGCAGAATCCAACTAGATTATATGTATCCAGATGAGTCGAGTCTGAGTCTTAGTATATTGTTTGAAAGGTCATAACATGTTTGGATTAGATATACTGATTGGAATGTGAAATAGCATGTAACTATATGATAAACTGTTTTATATTCTAGCTTACCTTTTTGCTTGTTTGATTGCTTGTGTGTGGTTCTTCTTCTTTTGCGATGATCATCAATTTATTGATGTGAACAGATGCGAGGAACACCCGGGATCAACAGGGAGGTGATGGTTCCGCTGTGTAGCCCATCTGGGCTGGATTCTACTGTCTTGGGCTTTCTCACAGGGCTATGGCCCATATACTGTTTTGCCCTTTAGTACTTTAATAACTACTGTCAAGTTCTTGTATTATACTTTGTATCTGACATCGTGATGTGCATTGGTTTCTTCTAGTTTTTGTTTGGGATATTGTAAGGAGTAGTGGTTAAACTCCCGGATTTGTTTCTTCTACTCTATATGTGTGGCATCTCATTTAAATTAAGAATATTATTTAAATAGGTGTTACAATAATCAAGTAGAATGATTTTCAAACAATTAAAGAAATTAGTGTAGGAAGAGAAAAAAAAGAAGGCTATCATGTACAATCACAAAAACTATAAGCTCAAGAGAATCATGAATTTATAACCTCAAAAAGGGCATCATAAATTAGGGCAGGGAATTATGCTTTGAAGTGCCACTTCACTTCACTTTCTGCTTGGCAACTGAATTACAACAACCAAAGATGACAATGATCACTCAGGGTGACATTAAACTGCACAAGGGATTGCCGGGGAACACTACTAAACCTCCTAATTAGTCACTTAATCAGTCATCTCACATTCAAATATATTCTTTTCCTACCACTCACGCAGGCCCAGTCATCCATTTTGGACACTTTTATGTCTTCTAAGAATGGCGAGTATCTTTCTATGATGTACTGAACCTGTATATTTGAATAACGGAATTAAGAAGCAATATCCCCAAATAGTAACTCCAAGTAACAAAAAATACAATGAAGCATTTTGAATAAAAAATTAGATATGTTTTAACTAAATTACCTGCTCAGATAAGACACCAGAGAGACCAACAACGGCTCCAGGCTTCGCATAAGAGATAATTTGATCGGCAAGATCCATTAAGGGATTTAAGAGTATATTTGCAATAACCACATCAAACTTAGCACAGTAAGTAGTGATTGTTTGTATCTCATAAGTATTTTCCCTCTCCATAACTCCAAATGTAGAGTCATCTTTGGAGGAAGAAGAGGTTTCGCTAGTAATCAGGTGCAGTTGCATTTTGTCTGGTCTGATGTTGTTCAGAGAAGCGTTTTGAGATGCTGATGCAATTGCTTCTGAATCTACATCAACTCCAACAGCGAAGGAAGCTCCAAACTAGTAAACCATAAGATGTCAAAGTTGGAACTGGAGAGCCAACTATAAAATACAAAATGTAAACAATATCAAAAAGCTGATTCACAGATTTTGGCAGTATTTTCTAGATCTGAAAAAGAAAATATACTACATGAAGTTGTTGGATAATCGATGCACAAGGCAACTATATATCAAACTAGAAAAAGATGTGGTGGTATTGCTATTATAAAGGAAGAATGGGAAACATATCACAACATATTTTCTTGTTCAAAATACGTGGATAACTTCATGCACATAACTTTTAGCAGAAAAGAATTGCATTTATGTTTCTCATTTTATGAAACAAATATTACTTCCAGTTGAAGATGATACCTGTACGTCAGGCAGTTTCCACAGTATAAAACGATATTATTATTCGTTGAGAGAATATGGAAGATCACAAGCCAAATCAATTCATATATTTAGGCTCATAGTGTCCCTGTACTCATATCTGATCTTAACATATATGCTATATGTTCCTTCCTGCCATTTGCCATACAGCAGTTTCTAAAAATTTACAGCCTAAACATTTTATTATGATGAAAATACAAGAAAACATTCAATAGTGCTGACAACTCGCAATTTGTTAAGACTGGTCCTGTATAGTTTAAGGTTTCGCATAGAAGCAGCAGTCAACAACAACTAAAGCTAAAGCGCAAGTGAAAGGAAAAGAAAAAAACAGAACGGAGAAAAGTACAGTTCCAACGGACAAAATGATTCTGGTGTGACCCTCAGCATGTTTTCCATAATAGTTCTTTTCATTTTAGTATTTTTAAGTATACTTTAAGAATTTACTACCTTAAGAGCTGCAATAGCAAGAATTCCAGTGCCCGTGCCATAGTCCAGAATGTGCTCCCCTCCTTTAATACAACCGTGTAAGAGTAATAGACAGAGTTTGGTAGTGGCGTGTTCCCCTGTTCCAAAGGCTAGTCCAGGGTTGACAATTATATTTGTTGCTTGAACATCCTGTGCAAAATCCAGGATTCATTATCAGAAAATTCCTTTTCAGTTTTCAGCTTCACTATCTCTCAGAACATTTAACTTAAAGAGGGCAAAAAATATTGACAGAAGTTACCAAAACAAACCAATCAAGAGAGATCAAACGCAATATCAGCAATCATACTAAGTTTATAATGAGTCATGGATAGAGAAAGGTTAAGATAGTCATACTGGTGGAGTACACCACTGAGGCACCACCCATAGCCCTTCAGTAACTTGAACTGGATGAAGTGATTCCTGTATGTAACCAGAGATAGGTGAATTTGAACCATAGATAGGTGAATTTGACAAGTCATTTTCAATAATAAATCTAATTTTGATAATTTTCAGCAATATCAATGATTTCCGTTTTTACACCATGCCGTACATAAGAATGTTAAGGATAGAACAGTATAGTGCTGGTGTGAGAAAAATCAAATAATTAGTATTAAGTAATCAGCAAAAGGTCTTTATATCAATAATTCCTTTCCTTCTCACAGATAACTTTTCAAGGAAAGTCAGTTTCTGGTTCACACAGGATACATCTAGGATTTTTCCCTCAGTAAGCCATGGCTACAAACAATTGTTTGAGAAAACACTAAAAGATGGAGACAAATTTCTTCAACCCTTTTCAGAGTGGAAAAGAAAGAAAGACATCCTTTTATGAAGAAGACATCTTATCTCATCCTATAGGAGAAGAATTACTAGGAAAGTGACAACAGAGATGTGGAATGAACGCAATAAATATGTTTCATCTTTAATGGAATTTGCACATGCATTAGATTTCATCTCTTCAGTAACAAGACAAGAAAAACAAATGACCATAAAAAACAAAAGAGTAAAAGAAGAAAAGATTGACCTGAGATCTCTTCATCCAGTCATCCTCCTCACAAATTTTAACTTCATATCTAGGTATCTCCTTCAAGCCAATAGAATCAGCTGCATGTAAAATGCTCACACTTATATCCTCAACTTCAGGAAATATTGAACTAATGCAAATCTGCAGGAAATATTTCATCAATACGAGCAAGTGAGCAACAGCCTAGTGTCAAAATGGAATTTAGAATTTTTAGAAAGATTACAATTAGAGAATTTCTTAGCAAGTGATAAACAACCTAGTGTACAACCAAAATATTTTTTCTCTATGGCAATCTTTAGGAAAAGATCTACATGGAGCAATTTCATAGGTTTGTAGCTCAAGGGAAGTCTCCAAGACATGAACGTCATCTTTGCAAATCTATACATGGTCTCAAACAATCTCCAAAGCATGGCTTATCAAATTTAGCACTGCAGTTTAGAAATTTGGCACAATTAACAGTGAGATTGACCCCTTGGTCTTATATCACCGATTGGCTACAAGATGCATTTATTCGATGGTGTATATAAGTGATGACATTGTCATTATAAGTATTGATTAAAGAGTTTTCCTATTGTTGTGAATTGTGTGTTTAATGACGCAAGTACATACAAAGTATATTTTAGAGAAACCTAATAATGACTAATAATAATAGAGAATATCCCTCATTATCAGCTGTACATATTTCCCTCATTATTAAGATCAAATCATGTGTTTACAATGATGATGACTTGATTAGGGAGCAACTTTGTTATTGTTTTCACATATAAGACCAAGGAAGACTTCAATTCATCTTTGGGGAATGAAATACTTGAACTATTTTCCTTTTAAGTAACTTATGCTAGGTATCTTTGACATCTCCGCTGGTCTAACATCCTATAGTTCATCTATTATTTGTCATCTTATGAAACATATCATAAAAAAATAAAGCCAGAACAGCATGGGGAGGAAAACCAAACCCATTGACGGTCATATTTTTACTTACACATAGAACATTAAATCCTATCTTTCTTAGACTGTAATTAAGAATAAACCCACTATTTTAAGTGGAATTGACTTAATTGGGCTTAATTGGGCTTTAACAGTAATAATTGATTAAACATGGAATTTTAAGCCTGTTGACCTGTTTATCTTATTGGATGATATATTGACCTATAGGTGATTGTTCCAGTGGATTTGGAAAGCTAGGATTTTGAACCTAATAAAGGAATAAAATGATTTGAAGAATGAAACACTGAGTTGATTATGAACTGGATCTTCAGAAGATATTTTTACCTAATTACTATGGAGATATGTTGAAATGAATAGAATGATTGAAAAGATATTTTTCCCTAATTACTATGGATATATCGATAATATTTGTCATAATAATCTGATATTTACAACACTTGACTTCAAGTTGGTAAATGAACATCAATCATTCCAACTTGCTTACAATATTCTAGAATTTATCCTAAGGAAACCCTTTAGTAAAAATATCTGGTATGTAAAATCCTGTAGACATGGGATTACTAGGCCCCGAACTAGATTATCTTTGAAGAAGTGTCTGTTAATTTTAATATGTTTGGTCCTATCATCTTGGACTATGGAGATATTGAGCATATTTTTATACTAATAATAAGTTGTTTACAACAGATATAACAATTCAAAATTGATAATATGATTTCTTGGACATATGTAATAGAAATTTCAATGGAAACAGGATTGATGAATGCTTAAAACATCGAAACACATTCGGATCCCAATGCTAAACTTTGGCCTAATTAGGGGCATTATTTTCTAAATCATAAATTATCTCATTATCACTCATTCCAAATATTTCTTTTACTATTAGTATAGTAGGTCAGTTTCTTTTCTCTCTATGTACAAGACATTGAGATGCAGTAATTCACATCCTCAAATATATTGCAGGAGCTCCAAGACAAGTATGATTCTATGAAGACAAAAGTCATGCTCAAATTGTGGAATATTCCAATGCTGATAGGGCAAGTTCTCCCTCGAAATAGAGGTCTAGCTTTAGTTATTGCTTCTTCATTAGTGGTAATCTAATTTTCCAGAAAAAGCAAGAAAACATAGTTGTGAAATCAAATCATGAGCATAAGCATAGTATCGAGCAATGGCATCAACCACTTGCAATTATATTCTTCATCTCAAAATTTTGTTACCCACCTTATATTCTTTTATAATTAGAAAATCAGAAGATATTTTCTAGAGTGTTAAAGTATTTGAGTGCATTCATTTTATTGCTTGCTATCATTCTTTCCAACAAATTCAATTAATCTTCCAATAGGAAAAGCAAACCTTTATCACAATCTATTAGGACTTAAGCACAAGAGGAAAGTTCAACCTATAAGACTAAATCATTAAATGGAGAGGTTCAAGGCTTCCAATACCAAGTAGCTTATTATACTTAATGTGAGATTCCTAACACAATCATAAACATAACTACCATTAAGTTGGAATTGAAACAAATAAAACAAACAAATTTGATACAACTAGAGCACGCAACAAAAATTACAAGGAAAGAAAATTAAAATAAGAAATTAACAATCAGCAAGTTTACCTCATCAGTACTTTGAGAGACATCATCTTGATCCATGCTAACCGAACTTGCACCAAAGCTTAAAAGGGCTTCAGCAAGCACATCCTTGTTAGCACAAGTGGAAGGGTGGTCAACCATATTGGCAAGATAAGAGAAAATTTAAGCAAAAGTATGTTCAAAATTAACCTAAATATGTTATTGAGGTCTAGTAGACAATTCCTTCCACATAGACCACAAATACATTGTAGCTTCCTAGTCCTATCCAAATTAGCCATTCATATAACAATTTAGTGGGATTCAGTAAAAATAAATAAATCTTGTATGCTTATCAACCTAAATTGTTGGGAAATCCTATATGTATATTGGGTAACTTCTCTTAATGTCAATTGGTTTTAGAATGAAATCTAACATAGTATCAAAACCTATAACTCATCTTGGTAATTACCTTCTGGTAGGCTCGCCTAGTTTGGCAAATACATGTGGAAGAAGAGTGTTGAGAAGTCCACATCACCTGCCTCAATTATTGGAGTACAACTTATATATTTGTTGGACAACTTCGCTTAATGTCAATTGGTTTTAAGATAAAATCAAACATGGCATTAGAGCCTGTTAGGCTTTCAGTAACCACTGAAAGAAAAAGGCTTTATTTGACCCTAACTTTATTGGATTTCAAAAGAAAAACATGTACACAAAGTTCACACTGGAACGATACAGGAAGATTAATAAGGAACTTGCATCACAACCAATCAATTTAATTTTAATTGATAATCAGAATTAATTTTGATTATTCCATTAGCATTTTATTTATGGTATTGTATTTCTGTATTTCTATAAATAAGCCAACTCTAAAGAGAGTGGAGGCACGTCAATTTTGAATAATGACATTGTAATTCTTCCTCAATTCAATACATCCTACGGATTCTATTCATTCATTGGAATCCCTATAGTTTTGTAGTTCTTCGAATAGTTTATTCCTAGTTCTACCTGCATCAGTGGTATCAGCTTAGACCGTCCATTGGCATTAATGGCAGACGCAACTCGTACTCAAGTAGCCATGTGTGAGCAAGAGAATCGTTTGGAGAATTGAATCACATCGAAACTCAAAGCACACCTCATCAAAATTATAGCCTCCATTTGACAGGCTATTGATTCTTCAATTGATCAACGAATATTGGAGACAGTACAGCGTGGCACTCGTTCTGCGAATTCCAATTATTCTTGCGGAACCCAATTGGCGCGAATTGATTTTCCACGTTTTAGGGGTGATGCAATTCAGCGGTGGATATATCAATGTGAAACTTATTTCGCAATTGATGGCACGCTTGAGGATGTGCGTGTAAAATTGGCTATCATCCACTTCGAAGGGAAGGCACTACAATGGCACACTGCATTTGTTTAAAATCTACCAGGAGGTCATCTGCCTACTTGGACTAAATTTACAAAAATTTTAATAGATCATTTTGGGGAAATATGTGATGATCCAATGTCTGAACTTATGCAATTGCAACAGCAAAGTACATTGGTAGAATAACATGATCAGTTTGATGCCATAACTGCTAGACTAAATCTCTGTGAGGCCCACTTGTTAAGTTGTTTTTTAGGAGGGTTAAAAAGGGACATTCAAATGACCGTTAGAATGTTTCAACCTCACGATGTATGGAAGGCATTTCAGTTGACTAAACTATATGAATTAGCGTCTGCTTCAAACATCCCTACCAAAACCACAAAATCCTACAAAAGCCATTTTACCTACACCTAAACCTATACACAAACCTCCCGATTCCCATAATCAACTAAACCCAAACCAAAAACAACCACCAAAAAAACTTACCATGGCCTTTATGAGTGAGAGAAGATCTAAAGGACTTTGTTATTTTTGTGATGAACCATATACATCTACACATGCATTGACACACAAGCAGCTTGAGATTCATGTCTTGGACATGAATGATACGGAGGTGGAACCGGTGGATGAAATTGAGGACACTCAAGAATAGGATAGTATTTCCTTGGACCCTCAAATATCAGTCAATGCTTTAACGGGTATCGCTAGCTATAAAACCATGAGAGTGATGAGCTCCTATAAGAAAAAACCCTTGCATATACTCATCGATAGTAGAAGTACCCATAATTTTCTAGATGAGGAGGTGGCTAAGAAATTGGGTTGTCCTATCACACATATTCCCACCTTAAGTGTGGCAGTAGCGGATGGAGCTAGAGTTACCATTACTTCAATTGTTAAACAGTTCTCTTGGTCGCTTCACAATACTGAGTTTTTCTCCGATATGCTTCTTATACCTTTGGGATGTTATGATGTGGTGCTCGGTATTGAGTGGTTGGTTACTATGGGAGACATTACCTTGAACTTTGATAGGTTGTCCATGCAGTTTTATGTTCATGGTAAGAAACTGGTTTTGAGAGGGGCAACAAGTGAAGGGCTTAAAACTGCTATGACAAACAATTACAGGAAATTGTCCAGTTTGGTACTATTCAAAATATGACGTCCTTTATAATCAGGAATATCTATATCATATATGTATTCCTAGAAACCTTTTTATTTATTCTTATACATATCTTCATTGTCAAAAGATATCAAATTTTCACTATTTAATATATTGAATCTATTTTCTAAATACAAATAAAGTGGGCACGGAGTATAACAATACTTGATTAAATCTTATTTAATAAATTTCTTCGTAAAGACTCTAGCATAGATAAAATAAAAAGGATAATTGAAACAAATTACAATCATAAATTAGTAAATGGTCATTAGGTCCCTGATGTGTAAATCGGTGACAATTTAATCTTAATAAAACTAATATTCTGATTTAGTCATTGAATGTATAACATGTGTAAATAGTGGGGTCATTGGTCATTAAATTGCGATTCAAGAACCAATTTGACACAAATCATATATTTTAAGGATCAATTTGCTTAAGCACTAAAGGTTACGAATCAATTCATACTCTGTACACGGTAAAAGACTAATAATACTCAGGTTTGTCGTTCTCACAGACTAAATAGTTACTGGTTTATAAGTTTAAGGACTAAATTGACCCTTTAAACCTAAACTAAAATTATTTTAGACATAAATTAAAAACTAACTTTTAAAGAAACTAACGAAAATAAACAAGGTAAAGCTGAAAAACATTTTATTTTTCCTCTGATGACATACAAACATTGACTTACAATGTTGAAAGAGAAAATAAACAAGGTAAAGCTGAAAAAGAAGCTTACTGCAGTGTCTTTGGGGCAGTGAATCAGAACGGAAGTATAAGGAGCCGGTGGAGTCAACGACGTGTCCGATACAGTTGGGGAAGAAGAAGCTGCGGAAAACTTTGCATTCGTAACTGCGGCGCGAAGATTGACACGGACATGGGGAAGCCTTTGGTACCTAACAATTTTGTGATGGATGGAGAGAAAGGGAACGACGGATGAGTAGTGTATGAGGCGGCGGGAAATGGTGGGAGAATGAGCACCGACTGTGCATGTTAACTGTTTGAGGAAATGCCACGCTGCCATTTCCTTGTCCCAGATGAAACCTTTCACTGTTATTCAAAAGTGCATCAAATATAAGGTAGGTAGAGTCTCTGCATCGGTAAACCACATCAGGTGTACATATATATGCGCCTGTTTTCTCGGAGCAAGCAATTTACGTGTAGAAATTTTTTAAATATGTTGTAATATTTAATTTCACTATTATTTAAAAAAAAAATTCCCTACGTCACAGTTTCACCATTGGTCAACATTGTTATGTTATTATTCAATTTACGGCGTCCAACTTAACAGAAAAGGTATATTTGAGATATTTTAACAAAAAATGAACCAAATTGAGACTTTTATAGATAAGAGTACTAAATTGAGATTTTGCTTCCAAAGTGGGAAGCAAGAACATGATTAAACCTATTCAAAAGTGCATCAAATATCAGGTAGGTAGAGTCTCTGCATTGGTAATCCACAACTGGTGTACATATATATGCGCCCAGTGGCGGATCTTGATCAAAATTTATGGGAGAGCCAAAATAATATACTTAAAATTTATATATTTAATATTATTGCTACTAATTCAATAAAATGAATATATAATTCAGTATAACTATAAAAGAAATTTCACATATCTAAAGATTATCCATCATTTTTTCATATTCTAGAACTTATCAAATAATTCAATTATAAGTACATTTTTCAGCTATATTTTTTTCCAATATCAATAACCATATTATCTACAAAATATTCATTTTTCCTTTTACTAATATGCACGTATCGATTCAAAAGTCATCACAAGCATTCCATTTCATTGTTATGCAATGAGTAATGATATTGTCCTGTTTTGATCTTCACTTTTCTTTTTCAATTTAAAAAAAATGAATTTATTCTTTTATTTTTCATCAATATACATATTTAAAAAACAAATTTAACATTATTTTTTTCTTTATCATAATCTAATCAAACATTAAGATATATAACTACTACAAAAAATTATGATAATCAAATTCACTTAAAAATTGTCTATAAAAAATCACATAATACATTACTTACTTTTCTTTATTCATAAAAAATAAATAATATACAAAATGTCATAAGATAAAAATTAGTACTAAATATTAAACAGGTATTTCATTAGACAAGATAAAGTTATCTTCTTTTTTCTTTAAAAATGGAAGAAAAGATTAAAAAATGAGGATAAAAATAATGAGTTTCTGTTTAACTTGTTTTTTTTTTCTTCGATAACAAAATGTTAGATAAAAATGAGAGATAAGTACAACATATAAAAAACTTAGTAAACAATGAAAAGAGAAAATGAAAATTATCTTAATAATTTTTTTTATTATATTTAATTTTATATTTTACTATTTATTAACATTAAATATTATACTTTAAAAAAAATATCTAACTTAACTTTTATTAATTTTTTAATATATTATTACTTTAAGGCCCATTAAAAATCTTTTATCCTTTTTCTGCCCTAAAGTTAGTGGGCTGCCCTTGTAAGTGGGTCTAAGGTCGGCCCAACAGATAAGGTCACTAGGTCTGTCATAAACCTAACATTTCTCACATTTTCAGAAAAACTGTTGTCCTTGCATTAGAGCCGCAGCCGTCTTCTACCTCTGCTAGGGTTTGAGTACCATCGTGAGCACGCAAGTTCGAACCAGTTTCCCTTCCTACGTAAGTGCTTCCTCTATCTGAGTCTGTTTTACACCACTGTTACTCTAAGTAACTAATGTTTCCGTTGTTGGTTATGGTTTTCAGCTCTTGGAGTCGTCTCTCGAGGACTGCGTTCTGCTGTTTAGGGTCAAGATCGTGTCGGGTCTTTTTGCTAGCTTATTTCCAGGTAGGGAAGCTAAGACCTTACTCATATGTTCCGTTTCTTTCGTTGTTTAGCCGTTATTTCGAGTTTGTGTGGTTGGTGTGTAGCTATTTTGGTTCTGAACACTTGAAATTGTTGTATGGGTATGTTGTTTGGACTAGAATGCGAATCTGTTGCAGGAAACAGTGGCGAGACCTGTGAATCTCGCCCAAGCGGGTAAATCTCGCCCAAACCCTATTACGCGAGTGGTCGCCCAGGCGACCCGCTCATGAATTTTGAGCGAGCGAGTATCTCGCCCAAGCGAGAGGGGTCTCGCTTAAGCGAGATCCCGCGTGGTTTTCCTGATGCCTTCTCGAGCCCTCGCATAGGCGAAGGGGGCTCGCCTGAGCGAGCATGTCTCGCCTGAGCGAGACCCCCCAGCCTGAGCGAGGTGCTGGGCGAGGCAGTGCAATGTGAGATTGTTTTCTTGGCTTTATATGGATGATGCTTGCTTGGTTTTGAGTATTGTGCTGAAGGTTTGATATGAATGAGTATGATTGAATGATGCAAGTCATGGATTGTGAATAATGGGTTTACATGAGTTTCGCATGAGATTGTAATGAAATGGTTGGTATGAAAGAGGCATGATAACGATATGACTTGGGAATCTTGGTACATGGATGGTTCATAATGAGATGAAATGAGTTGGGCCTGGAACATGAAAGACGTTGGCTTTAAAGGTTGGTACAATTAACATATGCATGCATGGTGAATATTATTATGGTTGTGTGATTATGTTTTGTATGTGCCAGTGCATAATTCCTTGGGGTCTCTAGGTGAGACTTTCGGGGTCGCGCTTTAGTGGTCGGGACGTAATCCCATGGCCCCTGGTAGTGGGTGTCCATAGTGGTGCCCCATCTGTATAACTAGGTAAGGATTCAAGGTAAGGTCGCATCCTGACACTCTAAGGGGTCAGTTAGTCTCACTTAGAGCGGACTGACTCCTGTGGTGAGAGTAGTAGGAGGCCCGAAATTCATTAAGGGCTAACCTTGTGGTGAGGGAATATTGATTCATTATAACACTTGTAACACATAGCTCGGGGGTGAGCAGCTCGGGGGTGAGCAGAGGTATCCACCACAAGTGCAAGTGTCCGCTGAATCCGACCAAGTTATACGTATCCGGATGAGTCGAGTCGAGTCGTAGTGTATTGTTTGGAAGGTCGTAACATGCTGGTGTGATGTATGTATGATGGACTGTGTATATGTATCTGACTCTATTGATGAAATGATTTTGTGCTCTAGCTTACCCTACTTTCTTTATTGTGTGATCTGCTGTGTGGTACTCTCTTTTGCGATGATCATCAACTTGTTGGTGTGAGCAGATGCGAGGAACACCTGTAGGAAACAGGGGGATGGAGATTCCGTTGCCTAGTCCGCGTGGACCAGTTTATGTTTCCGTATGAGTTATTTAGGGTTGTGACCCATGTATCTGTCTGTCATTGGATTTATGTACTTTGGTAAATTTTTTCATCTAGTTTCTTTTGGGCATCGTGGTGTGCCATGGGTGTTATGGAGTTGAGTTTAAAACTCCCAGACCGCGCTTTTAGGTTATCTTTCCCGTAACATTCCTTTAATTTCTCGTACTAAATTAAATGGGGTGTTACATTTATGGTATCAGAGCGGTCATTCCTTAGGTCTGTGGACTTGGACTATCCGCTTAGCTTTCCCTTTGTGTCTCTGAGTGTTTAGTTGAAATCCTATCTTACCGAGCCTAACCAAGTGATTTTCTCTGTTCCAGCGAGATATGGCACCTCACCGAGGAACGCTCAATCCTCCCAAGGCGATACACCGGACATCGCTAGAGCTATAGAAGCCATGGTAGCAGCTTTGGCGCAGCAGAGTGCTGCGATGATGCAGCAGCATGAGGCATCCATGCAGCGACAAACGGCGTCGCTTGAGCAGCAGCAGGTAGTGATGCAACAAATGGAGGCTGCGAGAGTAGCTGCTGAGGATGCTCATCGGCAGCATATGGAGGCCCTCCGCCAGCTGGAGGAGAACAGGGCGGCTGCCCCTGTGTTTGGTCCTGAACCACGACCTGCAGTCAGGGAGTGGAGCTTGGAGGACTTTCTGAAGCACCACCCAACGAAGTTTGATGGGAAGACCAATTCTGACGCCGCCGACCAATGGCTGAAGGATCTGGAGCGCGTCTATGATGCCAAGATGTGCCCCGCGAAGAACAGGTTGGCATTTTCAGTATATATGCTCATGGGGGAGGCAGAGCATTAGTGGAGCAGCACCAAATCCATCTTAGAGGAGAGGAATGAGCCATTGACCTAGGAGACTTTCAGAGAGAGATTCCGCTCAGAGTACTTCCCAGACAGCATTCGGTACGCCAAGGAGGTGGAGTTCCTCCAGTTGACCCAGGGAGGGAAAACAGTAACGGAGTATGCTGAGAGGTTCAAACACCTTAGCCGTTTCTACACCCTGCCACTTGATGAGGAGTGGCGATGCAGGAAGTTCGAGCATGGGCTTCGCGGTGACATCCGCTTGATGGTGGCTCCTTTGTCCATCAAGGACTTTGCCGCTCTAGTGGAGAAGGCCAGGGTGATGGAGAAGATGAAGCGTGAGGTGGAAGGTCAGCGCCCACAACAGCCACAGCCGCCTCAGAGGATCGGTGGACCGTCTGGGTCCAAGCCCAGGCATGAGGAGCGGAGGAGACCGTATGATAGACCCCACCATCAGCCTCAGGGGTCTAGGAGCTTTTCTCCACAACAGGGCCGAGTTCAGTGCTACATCTGTGGAGGCCCTCACTTGAGGAGTGCTTGTCCACGCATGGAGGGTTACCGCAGGTGCAACAACTATGGCAAGGAAGGCCACTTTGGGAAGGATTGTCCCAACCTTGCTAGGGCAACAACACGCCCTCCAGTTCAGACCCCTCACCAGCACCAGCGGAGAGACAGAGGCAACAGGCCTCAGGCGACAGGCAGAGTCTATGCCATGACCAGAGCAGAGGCTGTAGGTTCAGGTAACCTTGTTATGGGTTATTGTGTGATTTCTGGGATGAGATGTTGTGTGTTGTATGATTCTGGAGCGACACACTCCTTTGTGTCAAATGCATGTGTGGAACGGTTGGGTCTGCCGGTGCGCGAGCTGCAGTGTGAGCTTGCGGTGTCTACTCCGGCGTCGGGTTTGGTCAGGACGTCGTCCTTATGTGCTAGGTGTCCAGTGGAGGTAGAGGGACGCAAATACAGGGTGAACTTGATATGTCTGCCTCTACAAGAGTTGGAGGTGATCTTAGGAATGGATTGGCTCTCTGCCAATCGCGTTCTTATAGATTGCCGAGAGAAGAAACTGCTTTTTCCCAGCCTAGAGGAACCTGAGTTGGTATCTTCTCAGGGTGTTATGAAGGAACTCCATGACGGCGCACAGTGTTACATGATCTTCACACATCTGGAAGTGGAGGGTGGAGAGACGACGTCGATAATACCGGTTGTGCGAGATTTTGAGGATGTGTTCCCAGAGAAAGTACTAGGGTTACCTCCCCGCAGAGAGGTAGAGTTCTCGATCGATCTAGTACCGGGGACAAGTCCAGTATCGATGGCTCCCTACCGCATGGCTCCAGCGGAGTTGGTTGAACTCAAGAAACAGATAGAGGAACTGATGGCGAAACAGTTTATCCGGCCCAGCACTTCGCCTTGGGGAGCGCCAGTGCTGTTAGTGAAGAAGAAGGATGGGAGTTCGCGTCTGTGTGTGGACTACAGACAATTGAACAAAATGACAATCAAGAATAAGTACCCCCTTCCGAGGATCGACGACTTGATGGATCAGCCACATGGGTTAGCCGTATTCTCGAAGGTTGATCTGCGATCAGGATACCACCAAATATTGGTGAAGGACGATAATGTACAGAAGACGGCCTTCGGGTCCAGGTATGGCCACTACGAGTGTGTGGTCATGCCTTTTGGTGTGACCAACACCCCAGCAGTGTTCATGGACTACATGAACCGAATTTTCAGACCCTTTTAAGATAAGTTTGTCGTAGTCTTCATAGACGACATCCTTATCTATTCTAAGACTCGGGAGGAGCATGAAAACACATGAGGATGGTGCTTAGTGTTCTGAGGGAAAAATAGTTGTATGCCAAGCTGTCCAAGTGTGAATTCTGGATGGATGAAGTACAGTTCTTAGGGCATGTGATATCTGCACGAGACATTGCTGTGAACCCAGCAAAGGTTGAAGCAGTGGTAAAGTGGGAGAGTCCTAAGTCGGCTACAGAGATCAGGAGCTTTGTGGGGTTAGTGGGCTACTATAGGAGGTTCATAGAGGGATTCTCCAAGATAGTGGCACCCTTGACACTTCTCACTCGGAAGGACCAACCCTTCACTTGGACGGACAAGTGTGAGGAGAGTTTCCAGGAGCTAAAGAGGAGGTTGACGAGTGCTCCTATATTGGTAATACCGGATGTGGGGAAACCGTTTGAAGTCTACTGCGACGCGTCTCATCTCGGGCTTAGCTGTGTCTTGATGCAAGAAAAGAAGGCAGTGGTGTATGCTTCACGACAGCTTAAGGTGCGTGAGCGTAATTACCCCACTCATGACCTTGAGTTGGCAGCGATAGTATTTGCCTTGAAAATCTGGAGGCACTATCTCTATGGTGCACAGTTCCGTGTGTTCAGCGATCATAAGAGCCTTAGGTATCTGTTTGACCAAAAGGCGTTGAACATGAGGCAGAGAAGATGGATGGAATTCCTGAAGGACTATGACTTCGAGCTCCTATACCACCCAGGGAAGGCGAATGTAGTGGCAGACGCCTTGAGTAGGAAGACAGTGCATATTGCACACCTTATGATTAAGGAGGTGGAACTACTAGAGAAATTCTGAGACATGAGGATACAGGTGGAGTTGGGGTCCGAGTCCATTAGGTGTAGTACCCTTACTATATCTAGTGACTTCTTGGACTCGATCGGAGAGAGGCAGTTATTGGATGCCAGTCTGAACAGAGTCAGAGGAGGCTAGGGATTTTGCTTTGGGTGATGATGGTATACTGAGGTTTCAAGGCAGAATCTGTGTACCTAATGATGTAGAGGTGAGGAAGTTGATCCTTGAAGAAGGACACAAAAGTCGTCTTAGCTTGCATCCTGGCATGACTAAGATGTACCAGGACCTCAAGGAGACTTTCTGGTGGCAGGGGATGAAGAAGAACGTGGCACAGTTTGTATCAGCCTGTTTGACGTGCCAGAAGGCGAAGGTGGAGCATCAGAAGCCCGGTGGGATCTTAAAGCCTTTGGAGATACCAGTATGGAAATGGAACAGCATCTCCATGGACTTTGTGACCCATCTGCCACGGACCTTTAGAGGACATGACACCATCTGGGTGATAGTGGATCGGTTGACCAAGAGTGCACAGTTTTTGGCGATGAACTTGAGGATGTCCATGGCCAAGTTGGCCCAGCTGTACGTCAAGGAGATTGTGAGGTTGCATGGAGTACCTTCGAGCATAGTTTCCGACAGAGATCCACGGTTTACATCACGGTTCTGGCAAACCCTACAGGAGGCTTTGGGGACCAAGTTGACTATGAGCTCAGCTTATCACCCTAAGACCGATGGCCAGTTTGAGAGAACAATTCAGTCATTAGAGGACTTGTTGAGGACGTGCATATTGGATCACCTGGGGGCTTGGGATGAGGTGTTGCCCTTAATTGAGTTTACCTACAACAACAGCTTCCATGCGAGCATTGGCATGGCGCCATACGAGGCACTTTATGGCAGGAGGTGTAGGACTCCTCTTTGTTGGTATCAGGATGGAGAGGTCGTATTGGTTGGACCCAAATTGTTAAAGCAGACCACCGAGAAGGTGAGGATGGTGAGGAACAGGATGCAAGCTTCTCAGAGTAGGCAGAAGGCCTATGCAGATCGTAGGAGGAGGCCTTTAGAGTTTGCAGCGGAAGATCATGTATTCTTGAGGGTGACCCGAACCACGGGCGTGGGAAGGGCTCTCCGCTCAAGGAAGCTTTCGCCCAAGTTCCTTGTCCCCTATCAAATTACAAGGAGGATTGGGCCGGTGGCTTATGAGATAGCTTTACCCCTACAATTGACAAACCTTCACCCAGTGTTCCACGTCTCACAGCTGAGGAAGTACGTGTTTGACCCAGCTCATGTGTTAGAAGCCGAAGATATACAGATCAGGGAGGACCTCACCGTGGAAGTACCACCCATCGCTCTTGAGGATAGCAAGGTTGAGGAACGTCGTGGAAAGACCGTCAGTCTGGTTAAAGTCATCTGGGATCGGAGGACGGGTGACTCGACTTGGGAGTTAGAGGAGGACATGAGAAAATCACATCCACATCTGTTTACCTGGTGAGTCTTTATTTTCGAGGACGAAAATTTTTGTTGTTGGAGGGAATGTAAGGCCCATTAAAAATCTTTTATCCTTTTTCTGCCCTAAAGTTAGTGGGCTGCCCTTGTAAGTGGGTCTAAGGTCGGCCCAACAGATAAGGTCACTAGGTCTGCCCTAAACCTAACATTTCTCACATTTTCAGAAAAATTGTTGTCCTTGCATTAGAGCCGTAGCCGTCTTCTACCTCTGCTAGGGTTTGAGTACCATCGTGAGCACGCAAGTTCGAACTAGTTTCCCTTTCTACGTAAGTGCTTCCTCTATCTGTGTTTGTTTTCCACCACTGTTACTCTAAGTAACTAATGTTTCCGCTGTTGGTTATAGTTTCCAACTCTTGGAGTCGTCTCTTGAGGACTGCCTTCCGCTGTTTAGGGTCAAGATCGTGTCGGGTCTTTTTGCTAGCTTATTTTACAGGTAGAGAAGCTAAGACCTTACTCATATGTTCCGTTTCCTTCGTTGTTTAACCGTTATTTCGAGTTTGTGTGGTTGGTGTGTAGCTATTTTGGTTCTGAACACTTGAAATTGTTGTATGGGTATGTTGTTTGGACTGGAAGGCGAATTTGTTGCAGGAAACAGTGGCGAGACCTGTGAATCTCGCCCAAGCGGGTCAATCTCGCCTAGGCGAGATGAACAGGGACTCGCCCAAACCCTATTACGTGAGTGGTCGCCCAGGCGACCCGCTCATGAATTTTGAGCGAGCGAGTATCTCGTCCAGGCGAGATTTGAAACTTAATACCAATTTAGTCTTTCATCTTTAGAAATGTGTGGATTTAGTCCTTCTTACCAAATTTTGTTAAGTTTATCTGATGTTTGAAGCGCATTTCATGATAGTATTTGAATTGTTTACACCATTTGACACACTTTCGCTTCAATGTTAACTTAAATATTATCATAAAATTCATTTAAAATGTCAAATAAACTTAAAAAATTTTGGTAAGAATGACTAAATCCACACATTTCTAAAGATGAAGGACTAAATAGGGATCAAGTTTCGAAGAGGGACTAATTTCAAAATTCACTAAAACTTGAGGAACCAAAAACATATTTAACCCTTAAAAGTAAAATGGAAAGAAGGGTGAAAAAGAAAATAATTATAGATTAATAAAAAAATTAATTGTTAAGACAATTTTATAAAAAGATATATAAAAATAATATATAAATAAAATTTAAAATATTTAAAGATATTTGAACAATGATCCTTGTGACATCCCATTTAATAGATAAATTTAATTAAATAAAATATCGCATAATTTATAATATTCAAATAGCATACGACAAGGAATATATATATGTATCAATCATTATAATTATCCATCCATAAATATACTTGAAGAGAAAGACTAAGGAACACCACGGTGCCATGAACAGAAAATATAAGTGTAACACTTTTGCAAAAGACTACTCCTAGAGCAAGGAATTACAAAGGCATTGGTAAGAGTCAAAGCTAACATTTCCAAACTAAGCAACAGCGTCACCACCATTAGATCTATCTTCAAGAATTCCTCCATCTGCTCACACTAATAAAGTGATCATCGCAAAAGAGAAAACAAAGCAAAGAACAGACACAAAAGGAAAGGGTAAGCTAGTGTAAAATAATTTCAACATGGCATTTAGCAAGCAATATTAAACAATTCTAGGCAACATAATAGGCATTCAACATGTGATAACAAACAAACAGGACACTATGACTCAATCATCCGGATACATATAATAAGATCGGATTCACTGGATGCTTGCACTTGTGGTGACCTCTACTGCTCTGCAGAGCCATTGCCAATGAATTTCACCCTACCACACACAAGGTTAGCCTTCAAACATCTAATGTCATTATCCTGCCAAAGATTAGGGCCTCCCGCTACTCTCACCACTTGAATCAGTCTGCTTTACGTGAGACTAACTGATTCTTTAGAGTTTCAGGATGCAATCCTTACTTGAATCATTATCTAATTATATACACTATATACCACCATGAGATCTCCTCACGAGACTCATGGAATTATGTCTTTCTCACACCAGATTCATGTTCCTCACACCATAACCACAACCAACCAACCAATCTATATTTCATTTCGTGCCAAACGCAACATATAACAGCCTTATTTCATCCTATTAAACTTATGCAACATCGTACTTCAAGCTTTTACAGTAAATTATTCAATCATACAAATAGGCTTGTTAATTTTCATTCATTCAAAAGGTGATTACAAGGGAGGCAAGGATCTTATTTACAGATGCATAAATCCTTTGCAGTTGATGATCTAAGCAATGTGGGACAAATTTCATGGATACTAAAACAACTTACCCAAAGTCGGTGCACCTGGTGGATTAGTCCCACATTGAACAATTTGTGTTAAATTTGAGTGTTTATAAGGATTTGCATTTGGAAAAGGTGTGGTCATGTGGAATAGTTGACCATGTGATCTTGGGTCTTCACTTAGAGGAGGCCTAATTGGAGGCCTAATTGCAATTCTTCTTATTCTTCTATTATTTTTACATAAAGAAAACTAAACATATACATGTGTTTACATTTTTAGATAAACATTTTCTCTTTCAAAAATAGGTTATATGTTGAGTTTAACCTTATGAGTACCTTGTGTTAAAGACTCAAACAATACTAAAAGAAAACATCATTCTTAAACACATCTTTAACAACTTCAATCATCATCACAACATCTTTGTCTCACATTTTGAAGCTTCTATTTTAGTTTAACAATCTCTCCTATTTTGATGATGACCCACACTTCAAAAGCAGATTCTAATTCACTTTATCACATTGGAAATATGCTAATAAAATGTTTGTCATCATCAATCGTCACTACAAAAAATTGTGATTGTGCAATAAAGTTACATAAGGACCCCAAATATCAACAAGTAAAAGAAGAAGAAACAATAAAAACATCAAAACTACTATTGCTTCCTTTGTTTGAATTTATGACAAATATCACATGTAAAGGCTTTCTCAACGTTCCAAATAGGAGTTTGTTGCTTCAAAGAAGTAATTATCTTACAACAAATGACCAACCTATAGTCACAGAAACCAATGGACTTTTCAATTTCAACAAATATCAACTACACTGTGATAAATATATTTAATCTTTGATTTGAATTTGTATAAGATGCCTTTAAAATTAGTTTTTCACATTGGTCATCAAAGCCACTAACGCCATCGAGGATAGGTGAAACCAATAACAACCAACACACCCAATGAAAGCATATAAACAAGAGGTAATTTACGACAAACAACAATAAAAATAGCCACAACTAAAAAAAATCATTTGTTATTGTAAAATAATGAATGTTTTCACAATTTCAATGATAACAAACAACCATAACCACAATACTCAATTTTGACAACCACAACAAATACAAAATATAAGCCCATAATGACAAACACAAAGAAAGATAGTTTGATATAGGAACAAAAGTGTTAATGTTAATATAATAGGAAGAGAATACACAACAAGATGATAACATTGACACACAATAGTATTAACACAAACATAATGATACGAAAATTTCTAAAAAGGAAAGGAAAAGATAGAAAAAAGTACAACAATAAAAAAGAAAAAATATAATATTTCTAAAACTAGAAAAGAATGAAATTTTAGTAAACAAAGTTAAGAGACAAATTTTGAAAATAGTAATTCTAAAAATATTAACAAAATAATACACATAAGATATTGTAAAGTTTATTCGATCAGTGATTATCAACATATAAGGAATCTTCAACATGAGTTTGTGGATTAAATTCACAACAATATTAAATACAAAAAGTAATAAAAAATGTAACATTCCAAAAACTAGATAGCCTCAATTTAATAAAACTTCACATACATGAATATTCAGAGACTACGGAGTTTGGAGTATGAAGGTACACAGTACACCAAACATACCCATATTACATAAAAAGAGACCCTACATGGCCTAAACAAGGTACACAGCGAAAAAGTAGTACTAGGTCTTGTACAGACAAGAGAATCATAACTAATAAAAGCTCCTTCAGCGATGGACTCAGCCGACAGTTGAGCACAACAGCTCTAAGGGCAGATTCAAGAGCTGAAAATAGTAGCATAGTTTTAAAATGAGCCCACCCTAACAAAACCCTAGCTAGAAAACGTGAAGGGAGGACTGAATGAAAGAGCACAAGTTGACAACAACTTACGTGGAGTAAAGGGACGAGATTGGTTAACTTGACGGAACCTTAGCTAAACCCTAGCAGAGCCCTCTGCAAGGAGAAGAGAGTGTTTGAGAAACGAGAACGTTTGCAAGTGAGTGCAGAATGATGAACCCTAGATGCGTTAGGGGCCTTGGCACCCTATGGGCCAGCCCTTAGGCCCATCTGCTTAGGATCAACCCTTAAAATAAGGCAGGAAAATAAACAGGCCTTACATTCTCCCCAACAACAAAATTTTCAACCCCGAAAATAAAGACTTACCAGGGAAACAGATGCGGATGTGACTTCCTCATATCCTCCTCTAACTCCCACGTAGAGTCACATGTCCTTCGGTCCTAGATGACTTTGATGAGCCTGACCGATTTTCCTCAGCGTTACTCCACTTGAATATCCTTTAGCGCAATTGGTGGTACCTCCATAGTGAGATCTTCCCTAATCTGAACATCCTCGGCTTCCAACACATGAGATGGATCAAAGACGTACTTCCTCAGCTACGATACGTGGAACACCGGGTGGAGATTCGCCAACTGAGGAGGCAAGGAAATCTCATAAGCTACGATCCTATCCTCCTTGAGATTTGATAAGAACCAAGGAACTTAGGAGAAAACTTCCTTGAGCGGAGAGCCCTTCCCGCACTAGTGGTCCGAGTCATTCTCAGGAACACATGATCTCCAACTGCGAACTCCAAGGGTCTCCTCATACGGTCTGCATAAGCCTTTTGTTTGCTCTATGAAGCCTACATTATGTTCCTCACCAATCTCACCTTCTAGGTGGTATGCTCTAACAACTTTGGTCCAACCAACACTGCCTGCCCATCCTGATACCAACACAAGGGAGTCCTACACTTTCGGCCATAAAGAGCCTCATATGGTGCCATCCCAATGCTCACATGGAAACTATTGTTGTAGGTGAACTCGATCAATGGTAACACTTCATCCCAAGCACCCAAGTGATCCAGTATGCATGTCCGTCGTAAGTCCTCAAGTGACTGGATCGTTCTCTCAGACTGACCATCTGTTTGAGGATGATAGGCGAAACTCATCGTGAGCTTGCTTCCCAAGGCACTCTGTAAGGTCTACCAAAACTGTGATGTGAACCGTGGATCCCTGTCTGATACAATGCTTGAAGGCACCCCATGCAACCTCACAATCTCCTTGACGTACAACTGAGCTAACTTAATCATAGACATCCTCAGGTTCATTGCCAAGAAATGAGCACTCTTGGTCAATCGATCCACTATGACCTAGATGGTGTCATGGCCCCTAAAAGTTCTGGGCAAATGGGTTACAAAATCCATCGAGATGCTTTCCTATCCTCAAGTTCTTGGCAAATGGGTTACAAAATTCATGTCTCTGAACTTCTCTAGTGGTCCCACTTCCTTAATCATTAGGTGTGCAGTACGCATCGTCTTCCTGCTCAAGGCATCTGCTACCACGTTTGCCTTCCCCGGATGATATAGTAGTTCGAACTCATAGTCCTTTAGAAAGTCCACCCACTTCCTTTGCCTCATGTTCAGCTCCTTCTGATCAAACAGATACTTGAGACTTTTGTGGTCGCTGAACACACGGAACTGAGCACCATCAAGATAGTGCCTCCAAATCTTCAAGACGAACACTATGGCTGCCAACTCCAAGTCATGAGTGGGGTAGTTTCTCTCATGCACCTTGAGTTGCCTCGAAGAATAGGCCATCACCTTCTTTTCTTGCATTAACACACAACCTAGTCCCAAGTGAGAGGCATCACAGTATACTTCAAATGACTCCCCAACATCGGGAATCATTAGTATCGGAGCATTGGTCAATCTCCGCTTCAGCTCTTGAAAGTTTTCCTCACACTTATCCGTCCAAGTGAAAGGTTGGTCCTTCCGAGTGAGCTGTGTTAGAGGCACCACTATCTTGGATAATCCCTCTATGAATCTCCTATAGTAGCCAGTTAGCCCCACAAAGCTCCTGATCTTAGTTGCAGATTTGGGACTCTCCCACTTAACCACTGCATCAACCTTCGTTGGATCCACCGCTATCCCCTGAGCTGACATCACGTGCCCCAAGAACTGTACTTCATCCATCCAGAACTCGCACTTAGACAGTTTGGCATACAACTGTTTCTCTCACAAGACACCAAGCACTAGTCTCAAGTGCTCGACATGCTCATCCTGGTTTCTGGAATAGATAAGGATGTAATCAATGAAGACAATGACAAACTTATCTAGGAACGGTCTGAAGATCCAGTTCATGTAGTCCATGAACATAGCCGAAGCATTGGTTACACCGAAGGGCATAACCACGTACTCGTAGTGGCCGTATCGGGACCTAAAGGTTGTCTTATGCACATCATCTACCTTTAATAGGATCTGATGGTATCCTGACCTCAAATTAATCTTCGAGAACACCAACGATCCATGAAACTGATCTATCAAGTCGTCAATTCTCGAAAGGGGATACTTATTCTTGATCGTCATCTTATTCAGTTGTTGGTAGTCCACACACAGACGTGAACTCCCATCCTTCTTCTTCACTAACAGCACTGGTGCTCCCCAAGGCAAAGTACTGGGTCGGATGAACTATTTCCCCAGTAGCTCCTCAATCTGACTCTTTAGCTCCACCAATTCTACTAGAGCCATACGGTATGGGGCCATCGATACCGGACCTGTTCCTGACACCAAGTCAATAGAAAATTCCATCTCTCTACTGGGAGGCAACCCTGGTACTTCATATGGGAATACGTCTTCAAATTCCTGCACCACCGGTATCACTGATGTCGCCTCTCCTCTTTCCACCTCCAGATATGTGAAGATCATGAAACATTACGCATCGCCTTGTAGCTCCTTCATAACTCCGTGAGATGATAACAACTCAGGTTCCACTAAGTCAGGGAATAATAACTTCTTCTCCCAACAATCTATAAGAATGTGATTGGTAGAGAGTCAATCCATCCCTAAGATTACTTCAAACTCTTGCAGAGGTAGGCATATCAGGTTCACTCTGTACCTGCGCCCATCCACCTCCACCGGACACCTAGCACATAAGGACGATGTCCTAACCAAGTCTGACGCTGGAGTAGATACCGCAAGCTCACACTATAGCCCTCGCACCGGTAGACCCAAATGTTCCACACAAGCGTTTGACACAAAGGAGTGTATCGCTCCAGAATCATATAACACATATCATGCTTTTCCAGCTATCATACAATCACCTATAACAAGGTTACCTGAGTCTGCAACCTCTGCTCCTGTCATAGCGTAGACTCTGCCTGTCGCCTGAGGCCTGTTGCCTCCCCTCCTCTGCTGGTTCTGGGCTGCGGCCGGAATTGGGGTACGTGTCGTTGTCATCGTGAGGGTGGGGCAATCCCTGCCAAAGTGGCCTTCCTTGCCACAATTGTTGCACCTCTTGAAGTTTGCAAGCTGGGGGAAAACACTCCTCTTGTGCGGTCCCCCACACTGGTAGCACTGAATCCTACTCTCTTGAGAAGAAGACTCCTTAGACCCCTGAGACTAAGAATGGGGCCTAGTATAGGGTTTTCTCCTTTCTTCATGCCTATGCCTGGACCCAGATGGCCCTCCCACTCTCTACTGATGTGGGTGCTGGGTTTCCACCTCCACCTTCATGTTCTCCATAACCCTCGCCGTCTCTACCAAGGCTGCAAAGTCCTTGATGGATAGCGAGGCCACCATCAAACGAAGATCTCCACGGAGGCCATTCTCGAATTTTCGGCATCGCCACTCTTCATCCAGTGGCATGGTGTAGAAACGATTGAGATGTTTGAACTTTTCTGCGTACTCGGCCACGAATTTATTCCGTTGAGTCAATTGTAGAAACTCCACCTCTTTAGCATATTTGACACTGTCGGGGAAGTACTCGAAAAGAAATTTTCTCCTGAAGACATCCCAAGTAACCGGTTCCTGCCTCTCCTCCATGATGGACTTCATACTGATCCACTAGTGCTCAACCTCACCCGTGAGCATGTACACTGCGAAGGCCAGTCTACTCTCCTCGGGGCACATCTTAGCATCGAATATTCTCTCAATGTCCTTCAGCCACTGATATGCGACATCTGGACTGGTCTTTCCATTGAACTTGACTGGATGGTGCTTCAGGAAGTCTTCCAGACTCCATTCCCGCTGGAGAGGTCTTGGTTCAGGCCCGTGGACAGGGGCGACGACCTTGTTCTCCTCCAACTAACGGAGGGCCTCCATGTGCTGCTTGTGGGCGTCCTCAGCCGCCAACCTTGCAGCCTCCATCTGCTACATCACCAACTGTTGCTGCTCTAAAGATGTTGCCTGGCGCTGCATCGACGCTTCATGTTGTTGCATCATATTAGTGTTCTGTTAAGTTAAGGCGGCCACCATAGCTTCTATTGCCCTGGCGATATCTGGTGCGTCGCCCTGAGAAGACTGAGAATTCCTACGCGGGGGTGCCATGTCACTAGCACACAGGAAAAATAAGAGTCAAACTTGATTAGATGAGAACTTAGCTAGGAACATACAAGACACAACGGTAGCTAAGCACGCACACTAGACCATAGATCCTAAGAAACGACCGCTCTAATACCATAAATGTAACATCCCAAAAACTAGATAACCTCAATTTAATAAAACGTCACATACATGAATATTCAGAGACTACGGAGTTTGGAGTATGAAGGGCTCCAACAGCCGACATTTGAGCACAACAGCTCTTAGGGCAGATTCAAGAGCTGAAAACAGTAGCATAGTTTTAAAACGAGCCCACCCTAACAAAACCCTAGCTGAAAGACGTGAAGGGAAGACTGAATGAAAGAGCACAAGTTGACAACAACTTACGTGGAGTAAAGGGACGAGATTGGTTAACTTGACGGTGTAACACCCTAGATGGATATTACTAGATAAAGCATAAATTATGAATTTTCTTTTGGAAACCAACATTATATAAAGTTCCCAAGCGCGGAAAAATTAAAAACTTTTATCGCGATAATCCAATCATAGTACTTCATCCTTTATTACAAGTTCATAATAGAGAAAAACATCATAAGGTCTTTTACAAAATGCATGAAATGAAAGCATAGGTAAAATCTCCCATCGTAAGCCCCCGCTCCGTCTTTATGCTTCAACATTCTCACCTGAAGTCACATCTGCTCCCACGTAACAAGTCACGTGATCATCGCCAAACACAAACACACAACAAGAAAGGGTAAGCTGAAAAAAAAAATATAAACAATAAGATAATAAGAATTTACCCTCACCCAATCTAACGTAGTTAATTTTTTGTTTAGTGATCTTCTTATCACAATATACTTCCAATCTCATAACCTATATAAGAAAGATCCATCCACAACCTTGGTCCTTAGGGATTATCATGCTCTCACGAACCTATCCGCTCGTGGTCCAACTCTACGGACCTCCCCGCCCGTAGTCCAACTCTACGAACCTCCCCGCCCGTAGTCCAACTCTACGAACCTGCCCCCTCGTAGTCCAACATGCGTGAACACCTACTATGAACCTCCCCGCTCATAGTAGCCTCAAGTGTGAGCACGGAACATACGAACCTCCCCGCTCGTATCCCCACACAAGAGTACAACAGATACGGACCTCCCCGCCCGCATCAATCACGCATCTCACAACTCCGTTACGAACCTCCCCGCTCGTAACTAATCCAGCATATCCCTGACCAAGCCATTAAGCCCATCCATGCAAATCCATTTGCAACAGACCCCTACCCCTGCACTGTCGCCTGGCGCTGCCTAAGCGCCGCCAGGCAAAATTGGGCTACAGACCGCTTAGCGATCCAACCCGCACCACCAGACACTACTCTAGTAGCGTAAATTGACTAGTTGTACAATTCCTAAACATATTTTGGCGTACCCCAATCATCATGTGCACACCTTAAAACACCCCATGGAATGTACCAACACTTCCATTCAATTCCCATTGCACCCCACAAATCATATTCATAACATAAACAAACACTTATACATTCACAAATTTAAACCCATGACCTCACTTGAGTTTTGGTTAATAATATACATTGCTGCCAAACATATTCAATTAAAACACCAACTTTAGAAAAACCAGTTTCTGCCATTTTATAAAATGTCGCAGACACTCAAGAACAACCCAAATACCGAAATACTAACATTCCTACTGCATCTTGCAATTATATATAATTAAATAAATAAAAAAAACCTAAAATAAAAGAAACAACTCCATCAATGATCACATCACCACTGCACTCGTGAACGCAAGGTCACCAACCTGATCACATTATACAACACAAAATGGAAAAGTAGTAAAATATTTTACTCCCGAACCTAAAGGAATTAAATTTCCTTTCATCCACAAAGATACACACGCTTATCTCAAATCCATGACATTAATCGCATAACAAACAAAAGTATACATAAGATAGCTCCCCTTACCTGATTTCCTTGCTCCAATTGCAATTAAAATGATTAGTGCTTGTTGTCCAAAACCTCCTTTGAATGTATCTTCTTCCATTCCCTTCAACCCTCACTCTTTCCCTCTAGACAACGTTATCTCCACTCTCTTCTCTCCCACCAATTCAGCGCAAATTAAATAAAATAAAAATAAAACGAAATTAATTTATATTTTAAGTTTAATGTCCATTACTCTTTGTTACTGCACCTAACTGACGCCTCTCTGATTTCCCAGGGAATTTCTATAGTTTCTAGGTTTTTCATCATTTTCATCACTTAACAAAACATAAAAATATAAAGGGGGGTCCATTTCCTTCAACCCAAGGTTTGAACCCACATGCTTCCAACCCTTCAACCACATGCAAACCAACAAACCAATCACATTATTCATGTCAATTTACCCATTCGTATGAACCTAAATCATGCTTTCACATTCACAATATAATTGCAAAATAAGACAGAATTAAATAAATCTACTAATGACATGCTCGGACTTGAACCCAAGTCCCTTCAACATAATTAAGTGCTCTAAACCACTTAGGTTCACATTGTTTCTTGTCTAGGATTTATCAAAGAACTCTCCTAAGGTAGTCTCAACCCTCATCTCTTATATTCTATTAATTATTAATTTTTATGAATTTCCTAGATCTCACAGACGAAACCTTGACTAAACCCTAACAGAGCCTTCTGCAAGGAGAAGAAAGTGTTTGAGAAATAAGAAAATTTGCAAGTGAGTGCAGAATGGTGAACCCTAGCAGCTTTAGGGGCCTTGGCACCTTATGGGCCAGCCCTTAGGTCTATCTGCTTAGGATAAACCCTTAAAATAAGGCAGGAAAATAAACAGGTGTTATTGTAAAATAATGAATGTTTTCACAATTTCAATGATAACAAACAACCATAACCACAATACTCAATTTTAACAACCACAACAAACACAAAATGTAATCTCGTACTAAGAAACACAAAGAAAGATAGTTTGACATAGAAACAAAATTGTTAATATTAATATAATAGAAAGAGAATACACAACAAGATGATAACATTGACACACAATAATATTAACACAAACATAATGATACGACAATTTTTAGAAAGCAAAGGAAAAGATAGAAACAAGTACAACAGAAAAAAAGAAAAAATATAATATTTCTAGAACTAGAAAAGAATGAAATTTTAGTAAAAATATAATATTTCTAGAACTAGAAAAGAATGAAATTTTAGTAAACAAAGTTAAGAGACAAATTTTGAAAATAATAATTCTAAAAATATTAACAAAATAATACACATAAGATATTTTAAAGTTTATTCGGTCAATGATTATCAACATATAAGAAATCTTCGACATGAGTTTCTGTATTAAATTCACAACAATATTAAATACAAAAAGTAATAAAAAACAAAACACCTAAGCACAATTTTCAAACTAGTTTATTAAACAAAAATTATTTTATATATAAAATATAAATTTGTAATAAAAAATAATAATTACAAAATGTTTACCTTTTTAATATATATATATATATATATATATATATATATATATATATATATATATACTAGCGAAC